>SDBV01001217.1_pt1 | contig 38645 bp, 37 predicted proteins | sample 2277081 | NCBI WGS metagenome assembly SDBV01 (sample SAMN10402039, study PRJNA504765) | marine sediment metagenome | isolation source: marine sediment core GS10_PC15, 223 cmbsf | place: Arctic Ocean: Southern Knipovich Ridge | collected 2010 | reverse complement strand
AGCTGCAAGGCACACGAGGATTTAGGAGGAGAGCATACATGTATGTATGTGACCCGACGAAGGTCCGAGTAGTAACGCGGCAGATGATTGCTTAGGCGTTCTCTGGGGTTATTTAAAGACTTCCTGACCCACTTGCAGCGTAAACTGATCGTCACCGTACAACAGGATGACGCTGCTATCACCGACCTGTTGGACCAGATAAGGCGAGTCCCCCACTCGATCTCCGGCTTTTAAGCTATAAGAAGAGTTACCATAATCTATGTTGGCATAATTTATTCCATCTTGCTTTGTTACGCCATTTAGAGAAAGTGCCGTCTTTTGAGCCTGTACTGTCGCCGTCGTTGTTTGCGGCGTTACCGTGGAAGCTCCGCCATTAGAAGAGTTACCGCTGCCTCCGTTACCGGTAGAAGCGGCGGGGACAGATCCATCTATCGGCTTAAACGGATCCCTTGTCTGATATACCTCAAAGGAAGTATCCAGGACATCTTCCTCGACTACTTCTTCAGACGCTTTTATAGTCGAGCTATCTACCGAAGCCGTCGAATCAGTACCCGTTGATATAGGGTTGACTATCTTCGATTCCGGCGATGGCTTTTTACCCGCGGAAAATATGGCAAGAAAAACGAGAAAGAGCACTATAAACAGGACAGCGGAAGCTCCGGCGATCGCGGCGATCCGCCCTTGCGACGTACTTGTGAACTCACGAACTTTGTCCGCAAAACTGTTTTTACCGCTTAATTCTTCTTTGAGCTCTTCATCCATTTTCTAAATTCACTGTCCTTATTTTTTATCAGCTGCCGGAGGTACTCCAACGGGAGGCGGTAATTCTGTCGCCTGTGAACTGATCTTATACGCGTTTAGCTTGATCTCGACTTTAAGGTCGGGATAGTCTTTTTCGTTTCCGGTGACCGACACGCTGGTAATCACCATTTTACGCTGTAAATTCTCTATTCTATATAAATAATCGATCAGGCTATAGAAAGTTCCTTTAGCCGAAACTGTAAAAGGTATCTCAGCAAAACCGGATTGATCCACAACAGTGCCGATCTTTGCCGAATCAAACTCAAGGCCCGACGAGTTGGCGATATTTTGCAACTCTACAACTAACGCCGGGATTTCAGCGCCATCAGGCAGTCTCTGGGCTAATTTTATAAGCTGAGCTTCTGTCCTAGACGCATCGCTCTGAATCGATTTTAATCGCGTCAGATTTAATTTTGCCTCATCTAACTGATTTCTTAAAGTCTCTTCATCTTTGCTGAGCTCGTTTAACCGGCCAAACTGCGGCATCAATACCATAAACAAGACTAAGATCACCACAAGGGAGATCGAGCCTACCACGACCAATATCTGATCTCTCTGGGATAACCGGTTAAAAAAATTCATCAGCTACCCCCCTCTACTGCCTGTCCAGAAGGTGGCGGGGCGGACACGACAGGAGCGGTAATTTCGCTCTTGGGTTGCTTTATCTTAGCTGTTGTTGAAAATTTTATCTTTCCATCGTCTTTGTCTGACATTTTATTTGTAGTGGTCAGCCATATATCCGACAGTCCCTCGATCTGGCCCAGATGGACAAGCCACTTGGCTACCGGCTTGTGACCGAGATCGGTAGTCCCGGTAGTATTGCCTTGAACAAGCCCATCAAAAGAGACGACTTTACTGTCACTTGATAATTTCGTCAGCCAGATGTCGTTTGGCATGATCAAACTGATGTCATTGAAAAACTTCGACCAGACAAACCTTAGGCCGGAAACGGATGCTATCAGGCTCTCCAATTGTTTTACCTGGCCCTGCTTCTCCTGAAAGATCCTGATCTCATCTATGGCCACTTGATGTTTGGCGTTCTCGTTTTCAAGTCTGATTATTTTATCCTCTTGCGCTGAAAGCCGTATCATATTAATGGAAAAGACGCCAAATAGAATCATACCGATAGCGGCCGCTACCAATAGGGCTAAGATTATCCTCTTCTCAGCCTTTCTCTTATCGATGATCTCCTGAGGAAGAAGATTGATCAGTATTTGATTCTTCACATCCATTACAAGATCCCCCTAAGAGCCAATCCCACAGGTATCGACATAGATGATTCCTCAGCGGAGAGCGCCTTGGCAGAGAGTTTAGAACTGATCTTTACCTGAGACAGAGGATTTCCTACTTCAACTTTTGCCTGAAGACCGCTCTCGAGGTAACCGGCTATATTGGTAAGATTAGCGCCGTTGCCGGAAATTATTAATTTTGAAATATTACCTACCTGTGTAGCCTGGGTAAGATAGTAATCTATCGATCGCCTTATTTCCGCTACGAAATAAGAGAACTGCGTATCAAGGACTCTTCTTACAATGTCCTCTTGAGATCCCACATCCTCAGGTATAGCTTCAGGGTTATCGCCAGCGTTTACATCCGGAAGTCCGACTTTTAACTTTAACTCATCCGCTTCCTCAAAGGAGACCCCGATAGCCTCGGAGATGGCCTTCGTCAGATCGTTGCCGGCCATCGGTGTGACCCTGGCAAACCTTGGCATACCTTGTTCGATAACGACGATGTTAGTCAGTCCCGAACCAATATTAATTATCGCTGTCGCTTCACCCGGACCCTGGCTCTCATCATCATTGAAAAAGGAGTCTTGGCTCGACAAAAGCGATCTTGCCATTGCAAAAGCGGAAAGGTCGACTATCTGCGGCCTAAGGCCCGCGCCCTCTATCGCCTGGATGACATTGCTTATCAAATCTTTTTGCGCCGCGACAAGCAGAACCTCCATCATCTTTTCATCATCGTCACTGATGAACTCGTTTACGATCTGAGCATCGATGATCGCCTCTTCGATAGGGATGGGAATATAGTCCTGAGCTTGGAACTGGATCGCGTTTTTCAGCTCCGCTTGATCCATTTGCGGCATCTGGACCAGGCGAACTACTACTTTTTGACTGGCGATGCCGACAGCTACATCTTTACCGGTAAGACCGCTCTTTTTCCATAATTGAGATATGGATTGCGAGGCGGTTTCGACATCGACGACGTCACCTTCAACTATCGCTCCCATAGGTACTTTAATCGAAGCGTAATTTGTAAGAGTATGTGTGGTCGTACCGGGGGTTATCTGAGCTGCCCTAAAATGTCCGACCCCGATATCAAGACCTATTGGTATAGTGCTTTTACCAAAAGATAAAATACCCAATCTGCGTTTCCTCCTGCGACAAATAATACAATTTATCCTGCTTCATCATCTAATCTGCTATAACTTATGCTGCTTTTTATATACTTTTTGCATCTTGGTCGAACCAATCAAACATGGTAACACATTTTTGATCTCTTTTCATTACCGTTAAAATTATCGGCCCAAGACGCCATAACCTTTAATAAAAGTAGTAAATATAAACCTAAGCCAGACCTGTAGCTGACAGGTACCAATTCAGTATCGCCGGGCCAACAAATAGCGCTACAATCGCTCCCAGGCTTAAAAAGGGACCGAACGGGATAAGGTCGCGCCGGTTCTTATGGAAAACGGCCATAGCGATCAGACCCGCGACTGAACCAAATAAAAAACCCGCAAAAAGCCCGAGCAAGACATACCGCCCGAGAAATATGCCCATAAAACCGGCAAGCTTGATATCACCGCCGCCCATACCGCCGCTCCAGAGAAGAGCAATTATAAGGAGTAGCCCTCCTCCCAAGAGAAAACCGATGACGACTTCTATTATTGACGCGCGGCCGACCAGCGGCAGACCGCCGAACCCAAATACCTCCACCGCCACGGCGACAACCGCCGATATTACTATCGAGGGGAGGATGATTACATTGGGGATTATCTTATGCTTAACGTCTATCATTGCGACAGTAAGTAAAACCAGTAAAAAAAATGAAGACAATACCGCCTGAAGCGTAATTCCAAAATATAGAAAGGAGATCACAACAAGACCGCCGCTTAAAAGCTCTGTTAAAGGATATCGAAAAGATATCGGATCGCCGCAACTCCGGCATTTTCCTCTTAAGATCAGATAACTTATTACCGGAATATTGTCGTACTTCTTTATCGGCTCGCCGCATTTCGGACAAGCAGAGGAAGGCCAGACGATCGATTTCTTCATCGGTATCCTATAGATAAGGACATTCAAGAAACTGCCGATTACAAGGCCAATGGTTGCGATAATGGCAAAAGCTATGATTTCCACTAAGATTATTCCTTTCCCGTTAACCGACTATTAATAGGCATTTACCGGCGAGTCGATAAAAGAGCTGTTCTCATCAGTGCTCGTACTTTCGCGCTCACCAGCCAATTTCTCCAATTTTTCCAGATCGCCGGTTTCTTTGTATAGTCCAATCAACCTCTCTTGGATACCTTGCATGGAAGGCTCGAGCTCGTACGCCTTTTCGAACTGCCTGATCGCTTCTTCCTTTTTACCGCCCTTTTCCAGATAAACCCCTAAGGTGAAGCGGTACTTATGGTCATCCGGATCGATTTTAATAGCCTTTTCCATCTCCTCGATCGCCTTTTCCTGCTCGTCCATCAGGTTAAAGTAGACATAACTTAGCTCAACGTAGTACTTAGACTTAGACCCATCCAGTTCGATAGCTCTCCTCAACTCTTTTATGGCCCTATCGCTATCATCTTCAGCTAAATATATGGATCCAAGAAAATAATAGGCATCTGACGATTCCGGTCTCATATCTATCACCTTTTTGAATGCTTTCTTTGCAGATTTCAGATTCCCCCTGCTCTTCTCATGGACCCCATCGGCAAATTGCTTTGTAAATTCGATATTGTTCATACTGACAGGTATAGCGATCGCGGCTACCACGATCACGGCCACGAAAACAGCGATCAGCCATCTACTCATCCGTTTTCATCCTCTCTTCTATCTTTTTCTCGACATCTTCGTATACAGTTTTGATCTCTTCCTGCTCGGGCCATCTGGAAAGCGCCTCGTCCAAAATAGCTTTAGCCTCATCTATCTGGCCGGATTCCTCATACGCGAAACTAAGGTTTATATAATTTTTATAATCTTTTTCGTCAATTTGAATAACTGTATTTAACAGCTCTATCGCTTTTACGTATCTTTTTTGGTTTGCAAGCGTCAGAGCGATCTTACTTTTTATCTGGGGGGAGTGTGCCATTAGTTCATCCGCTCTCTCGTAAGCTTTTAAGGCCTTACCGAGGGTATCTTTTCCAAGGACCTTGTACTCGTTGTAGTATGTGTCTCCAAGACCGATGTGGGGATCGACAAGGTTTGGGTTGGACCTGATCACTGTCTTGTAAGTATCTTCCGCCTCCTTAAAAAACTTCTCATTTTTATTAATAGAGGCGTAATTGTTTAGAGACTTACCAAGATAGAGTTGATAGGTGAATTGACTAGAGTCCAAAGCTACGGCTACCCTATTATTTTCGGAGACCGCGCTCCATTCGCCGGCTTCGGCTAATTTAAAGCCTTGCCTAAAACTATAATCAGCCATTTGAGCCCGAACAGCGAACACTATAACCACGGCGGTGATCGCGATAGCGATAATTGCCAATACAGCCCTTGAGATCGACGCCGGTAATTTTCTTTCGAATACCATCCTATTCTTATCGTTTAAACTGATGGCGACAGCCGCGATAATCCAAAATATCGGCGCCAGTTCGGAGAGCGTAAAATAAGCCTGGATAAATATCAAGTACGAGATAATCCCAAGAAATGCGGCCACGACCAAAACATTTTCTTCGCTATCGCTGACTCTGATCTTTTTGAACAGTCCGATAACGATTACCAGAAGGAGGGCTATGTAAGCCATTAGACCGAGAAAGCCGCTCCCCACGCCCACCTGCAATAGATCGTTATGGACTTTGTCGACCGGGGCCCTCTGGGTATCGATTGTCAACCAGTCAACGGGGCGGTTCTTGGCGTAGACATAATTAAAAGTGTCGGGCCCGTAACCTAAGATCGGTCTCTTAAACATCGCGTCCGCCGCGACCCGCCAATATAAGAACCGGGCCCCGGAGTCCGTGCTAACTTGGGTCGCCTTGGAACTTTTTGACGCAACGGTACTACTTGAGCTCGCGGACCCGAGTGACAAAACTGAACCAAGAAGGACAAAAGCCAACACAAGAGCGATAACACTTTTATATTCAATTTTTCTAAAATAGATCACTAACAGTATTACGACAGCGACCGCTACGCCGATCCAGGCGCTTCTTGTGTGAGTGAGTACAAGAATGGGCGTTGCCAAGACTACGTTTACGAGCGCCGGCCACTTGATCTTCGGAAATTTATCCGCCGCTACCGCAAGTGTCGCCGATATCGGTATCGTAAGCGCCAAAAATCCTCCCAGATATCCCGGGTTTCCTAAAAATGACGATATTCTTGAGGAGTCGACCGCCAGTTCCGGTAGAATGGAAAAGTCAAAAAACTCGAAGTAACCGTAGATACTGATAAAGAAAGTGGCGACCATCAACATCTGAAGCAGATCGATCACCCGTTCACGTTCGTAAAAGAAGTTATAGGTAAGTAAAAAAAGCAACCCGTAAGTCATCGTGGATAATAATCCGTCATACCTCATGAACCATCCCACAAATGAGACTTGGGGCGAGATCGAAAAAATAGTTGCTGCCGCAGTCACTAATAAATATACAAGAAAGAAGAGATGCGCTCTGGAATAACTAAACGTAAGGCGGCCCTTGAAAACGATATTTAGGAGCCAAAAAAGCGCGGCGCTAAATAATAGGGTTCTAAATATGGTGACCTTTATCAAGGAATAGGGTTGAAACCCGAAAGGGTTGATGGCAAGGGGGACCAATATGATTATTCCAAGGATCAAGGTCCTGGCAATACTATTAAATAAGGATAACTGAGAAGACTTACTCTCTTTTGCTTCGACTTCTATTTCCAATACTACTGCATCCTTTGCTGCGATTTTTTATCCATTACATTAATACAATCTTACATTATATCGGCTAAACATAAGAAAATAGCAAGACCTTTTTTTGGTCTTGCTATCTCTTTTTTACATTCTATGCTGTTCTTATGAACAACCCTTCTACTACCTCATGCGACTTAGTAAGAGTGCGCGGCGGCAGCAGTACATGATACGTAAGCAGGGCTATTCGTGGTAGCGACATTAAAGGTATAGTCTGTAGTGAGATTGGTCGTTGGTTCAGCTGGTATTGCTTTGATATAAGAAGGAACCAGGTCAGTTATAGCAGTCGGAGATACTTGATTGTCCGCTGTAAACGTCTGGATCGCCCCGTCCATGGTCCTTAAGTTCGCCTGGCAGGCACGGTCCTTAGCACTCGCTGAAGCACTGACGAATACCGGCACGGCCACAGCCACCAAAATACCAATAATGAGTACAACAACCATCAATTCTATAAGGGTGAAGCCTTGCTCGTTTCTTAATGCTTTCATTCTTAATGCTTTCATCATATTTCACCTCCATTCATTATTTGTTTTACTTCCAAACTTCATTAATAATATCGGTAAGTAGCAACGAAACTTTATAGTAAATCCAAATTTATTCTATAAGTGTTATCAATTTGAACATCGGCATATATAAAGAGATCAATATACCGCCGACGATGATGCCCATGACAACGATCATAAGCGGCTCGATAAGGGAGGTTAGCGAGTCGACCATGGCGCTAACCTCGTCGTCGTAGAAATCAGCAATCTTTGTCAGCATGTCATCCAGAGCACCCGTCTCTTCTCCAACCGATATCATCTGTACGACCATCGGCGGAAAGATCGGGCTCTCAGAAAGCGGCTTGGCGATCGTCTCGCCGTCTTTGATGCTCTGCCTTGCGTACTTAACCGATCTTGAAATGACTTCATTACTGGCGGTATCAGCGACAATGTCCATCGCTTGCAGGATCGGAACGCCGCTAGAGACCAGCGTACCGAAAGTCCTGGTGAACCTGGCTATAGCCAACTTCGTAAATAACATCCCAAATACCGGAAGCCGGAGTTTTATCTTGTCCAGCTGCAACCTTCCTCCCGGTGTTTTTTTATACTTCTTGAACGAATAACGGGCGACGAGCGCTGCAACGATCAACGTATACCAGTAATTACGGATGAAATCACTGGAAACTACCAGTACCTTGGTCGGCAACGGTAAGTCTCCGCCGAGTTGAGCGAACATCCCCACAAATACCGGCACGACAAAAGTGATCATCGCAAGGACGATCAGCATCGCCGTAATAAACATGACTACCGGATAGGTCATAGCCGATTTTATCTTGCCTTTGATCGCCATATCTTTTTCATAATGATCGGCGACGCGCATAAGCGTGACGTCTAGAACGCCGCCCGTCTCTCCGGCTTTTACCATATTAATAAATAACACGGAGAAGACATCGGCAAATTTCGCCAGCGACTCCGATAACGTCAGGCCGGACTCGACATCTTTTTGTACTGCTCCGATGATCTCGGCAAACCTTGGGTTTTCTGTCTGCTCGCTTAAAATATTAAGTGACTTGGTAAGCGACAGACCGGAATTTATCATTGTGGCGAACTGACGGCTAAAGACGGTGATGTCTTTAGTTTTAACTTTCTTAGGCCTACCGAACTTAATACTTCCGATTGACGACTTTGCGCTCTTAGCGTTAACGTTAAGCACCGTGTAACCCATCTGTCTAAGCTTAGTCACCACGGTCGTTACGCTATCGCCCTCAAGAGTTCCGCTCGATACCTTGCCTTTTTTATCTTTTACTTTATAAGCAAACGTTGACGCCAAACCTTACCCCTCCTTAACCGATTCTTCCCAGTATCTGTTTTACTTCAGTTGAATCGCTAGCCTGAGACATAGCCATCTCGTAGCTTATCTTGCCGTTTCTATAAAGAGCGGCAAGGCTCTGGTCCATTGTCTGCATGCCGTATTTCTGGCCGGTCTGCATCGCGTTCAATATTTGATGGGTCTTCGCTTCCCTGATCATATTCCTGACACCGGGTGTCGGGATGAGGACTTCTACCGCCGCTACACGGCCATTTCCATCTCTATCCGGAATGAGCTGTTGAGAAAGAATGCACTGAAGCGTTCCCGCCAGCTGCATCCTGATCTGTTGCTGCTGGTGAGGCGGGAAAACATCGATGATCCTATCAATGGTCTGCGGCGCGTCCTGAGTATGAAGTGTCGCAAAGACAAGATGGCCTGTCTCCGCGGCCGTTAAGGCGGTGGAAATAGTCTCCATATCTCTCATCTCGCCTACAAGTATGACGTCGGGGTCCTGCCTTAAGACAAATTTTAAAGCGTTCTGAAAAGAATTAGTGTCGTTTCCTATCTCCCTTTGGTTTATGATCGCTTTCTTATGTTTATGGAGATACTCGATCGGATCCTCGACCGTAATTATATGAACGGGACGCGTTGTATTAATATAGTCTATCAGGGCCGCAAGAGTTGTGGATTTTCCGCTACCGGTCGGACCGGTTATCAAGACAAAACCCCTGGGTTTCATCGTAATTTGTTCAAGAATCCTTGGAAGCCCAAGCTCGTCTAACGATCTGATGACGATCGGAATGAGCCTAAAAGCCGCGGCCAGACTATGTCTTTGATAGTAGATATTGACCCTGAACCTGGACTGTCCGGGAACAGAATATGAGAGGTCGTACTCTTTCTTTCTCTCTACTTGCTCTCTTTGCTCCTGCGTAAGGATGCTATAGATTATCTCCTGAGTGTCTTTTGGCGTTAGTTTCGGATAGTCCAGATAAGTAAGCGCTCCGTTTAATCTGATTGTCGGCGGGACCCCGACGGTCAAGTGCAGGTCAGACGCTCCCTTTTCCAGAACCTCGATCAATAGATCATTGATGTATAACATATTCTCTCCCTGGCTTTCTCTTTAATCCAATATCAATAAATTTTTTCACTAAAACTTAATATCGACCAGTTTCGCCAAAAACTATACCACTACTCTACCGATCTCTTCTAGCGAGGTCATGCCCATCTTGACTTTCTCGATCCCGTCTTCTTTAAGGGGGATCATCCCCTCATCGATGGCGACCTGGGTGATCTCCTCAGTCGTTGCCCTGTCGATGATCAGCTTTTCTATCGTTTCACTTATGACCATGACCTCATAGACACCGACCCTTCCCCGATAACCGGTATCATTACATTTTGAACAGCCAATAGGTCTATAGAATTTATTCTCTTCTTCAGGATCGATGTTAAATCTCTTCAGCAGTTCAGGCTCGGGTTTATACTCCTCTTTACACTCCTTACACAACCTTCTAGCCAACCTCTGAGCCTGTACGCAGACAATAGCCGAAGATATTAGAAACGGGGGTATGCCCATCTCCGACAAGCGGCTAATAGCGCCCGGAGCAGTATTAGTATGCAGGGTACTTAAGACAAGATGGCCGGTAAGTGCCGCTTCCACCGCTATCTTAGCCGTTTCATGATCGCGGATCTCACCGATCATGATTATGTCGGGAGCCGCCCTAAGCATCGCTCTTAAACCTCTGGCAAAAGTAAGTCCCACCATCGGATTGACCTGAACCTGGTTTATGCCCGGCAACCTGTATTCGACCGGATCCTCAACAGTTATGATGTGCTGACCCTCCGTGTTTAGAACATTTAGGGTCGCGTACAGCGTAGTCGATTTTCCGCTACCGGTAGGACCGGTGACCAAGGTCGCTCCATAAGGGTTTGCGACTGCTTTCTTAAACCTTTCCAAGCTGCTCGATAAAAAACCAAGATCATTTAGATCAAGCATGATCTTTTCCTTCTCAAGGACCCTTAAGACGACCCTCTCTCCATAAACGCTGGGAAGAGTAGAGACTCGAAAATCGACCCCCCTTCCCCTGATAACCATGGACGCTCGTCCATCTTGCGGTTTTCTGATCTCCGCGATGTCCACACCGGCCATGATCTTTATGCGTGAGATGATCGAAGACTGTACTTTCTTTGGGCAGCGCATCGCCTCGTGAAGTACGCCGTCGATCCTATACCGTACCCGCATATCAAATTCCTGGGGCTCAATATGGATATCGCTTGCCCTGTCTTCAACGGCTTGGGATATTATCACATTTACTAATTTGACAATCGGCGCTTCCTCGGCGACGTCTCTGATCACGTCGAGAGCATCGTCTCCGACCAAATCCTCGACAGCAGTTTCGGCCATCTTATGATAGTGTGCGATAGCTGACTCGATATCTTCTTTCGTGGCGATTACCGGGCTTATCTCGTGGCCGGTAAATAGCTGAAGATCGTCGATCACCATAACATTATCGGGCGATGTCATTGCCATGATCAGCCTGTCGTCTTCAAAATCTATGGGCATGACCATATACTTCTTACAGATCTCTTCGGGAATGGTAGCGATAGCGTTATTATTGACAGATACTTCTTCAAGATCGACGAAGGGCACACCGACTTGTTCGGCGAGCTTTGGCAGCAGGACATCGCTAGAGGTATAACCAAGTTCGATCAGACTCTTACTAAAGGGAAGACCTAATATGCGATGGACTTCAATGGCATCGGCATATTGGGGTTTGGTGATTATCTTCGTCTTTACTAAAAAAGCACCGAAGTTCTCGGTTATGTTATTCAATGCGTCTTCTCCTGATATTGCTTTTATTGCTTCGTCTATCCGACACCTTTTTTATGGTCAATGACAACTCACCACAAAGTAATGTCAGCCTTTTTGCGTCCGTTATTTAATCGACAAGTTCAAAGATTTTATTTAATGAAAAAGATGCGTATGTATTGATTTAAAAGCCCGATGCTAACACAGTTAGATCAAGCGGTTTTTTTAGTGTCCTTCGCCAGCGTCGACGATATCAGCGCTGTGAGCACCTTGTTCACTTTTTCTTTATCCCTTAGGTCTACTGAGACCAGATCGCGATCCTTTTTAAGACCGAGGGCTTTTCTCATCTTATCGATATCCTTTTTTTCCTGAAGCTCATTGGCCACAACGATAAAGGGGACATTCTCAACATCCTCCAACGTTTTAATCGCCTTTTTAGTCTCTTCGACAGAATCCTTACTTGTCCCGACTACGAAGATAAAGCCGACCAGGTCGTTGCTGGCCCTATCCCAAAAAATATGATATTTATCGTCCGGCGGGGTGCCTATCAGATAAAGAAAAGTATCTCCGCTTATCCGGACCCTTCCAAGCTCGACGTTTTGCCTCACATCTTTTGGTCTAAAAGATTCACTAAGGTCCATTACCGGTATCTCACTAACGGTATTTATAAGAGTAGTCTTTCCGCTGCTTCCGGTGCCGGTCACTATAATATTCAAAAAATCCATGGTTTACCTACTTAAATTTCTTCATAGCTTCCCTAAGAGCCTTATCGTCGGTTCTCTTGTTCCTCTTTATGCTGTTAAGACTTGATATATGTTTCATCGGTTTTTCGCTCTTTTTTTCTGTTAGAGAGCTTAGCTCCTTCATAAATATGCTTCTATGAGCAAGGACATCATTTGGACTCATGTCATTTAAATTATTAACATTGATTATCGACTGAAAATCTGAATCAACTTCCACCTCTTCAGATGATATTTCACCCGAATCGTCCTCGTCGATCGCCGCCACAATTGACTTTTCATCTGATTTTTTTCCCTCTTTACTCTCTTTTAGAGCTCCCTTGCCCTTCTTGGACGCCTCTTCTTTCTCGGCCTCTTTATGAGCGCGAGTCTTCTCATGCGAGATCTTTATCAGTCCGGCGCTTACGAGTTCGGCAAGTATAGAACATGTTTGAAATTCGCTTAATTGCTCTATCATCAATAGATCGTCTACGGAACGTTCGCCATCAACATATCTAAGAAGCTGCCAGTGTCTCGGGCTAAGCGTGATGTTTTTATCCCTTGGGGCATCATCGTTTATGATAAATACCGAATTCGGAGAGGGTATTTTTTTTCGAAGTCTCTTCCATTCATCGATCCTCTGCGCCCCCTCCAGGACGACGTTTTTTGCGTTAACCAGCAATCCTATATCTTCTATCGGAGGCAATTTGGTAGAAAACTGAAATTCTCCATCGGTCCAACTTAATACATCAAATACGGTCGCTTGTATCTGCTCCCTTACTATCTGTTTTAGCATATCTTCGGAGATGAGGTTCTCCTGAAGTAATACCTGACCAAGTTTTCTGGCCTTTTTATCCGACTTTTGCATCGCCAGAGCCCCGGCTAGATCTTCCTTCGAAATATAGCCGACCTTGACCAGACGCTCTCCGATCGGGATCCGGTTGTAATTAGAGACCGCGCCGAATATCTTACCTTTTCTAAAATAGATAAAGGCTTCGATATCTCCCTCTCCTCTTACGATGTGAAGAGAGCCCGTCTTATCGCCCGAGTTGATTATCTCGAATATATGCTCGAGGCTGATATCTCTTAGGTTTCCTTTTAAGCTCATTAGTTCTCCCTTACGAAGTTACTCTCGCTACCTCTTCTAGAGAGGTAAGCCCCTTAAGCGCCTTCTCTATCCCGTCTTCACGAAGAGTCTTCATCCCCTGCTCCATTCCAACTCTCTTTATCTCTTCAGAGGTCGCTTCCTTTACAGCCAGCCTCTCAATTTCTTCGGTGACCAGTAATATCTCATAGATACCAAGCCTTCCCTTGTATCCGGTATTGTTGCACCTCTTGCAGCCCTTGGGGCGATACAAGGTAGGAATCTTATCTTTTATCTCGATCCCGGTGTCCTTTAAGAGCTGCTCAGTGGGTTCGTATGATTCCTTACATTCCTTACACAACAGCCTGGCAAGCCTTTGCGCCACAACGCAATCGACACCGGACGCTACCAGAAATGGTTCTATTCCCATCTCGGTCAGCCTGGTAAGCGAACCGGCGGCGTCATTGGTGTGCAGCGTCGATAAGACAAGGTGTCCGGTCAGTGCCGATTCAATAGCGATAAGCGCGGTCTCTTCGTCTCTGATCTCACCGATCATAACGATATCGGGATCTTGCCTTAAGATAGATCTTAGCGCTACCGCGAACGTTAGGTCCGCCTTGACGTTTACCTGTACCTGGCTTATACCGGCCACCCGGTATTCGACCGGATCCTCTACCGTGATCAAGTTTTTTTCAATATTATTTAAAATATTGAGCACCCCGTAAAGAGTAGTCGTCTTGCCTGATCCGGTCGGACCGGTTATCAGTATCGCTCCATATGGCTTGCTAAACGACTTTTGAAAACGCTCGAGAGAGTCGCTGCTAAACCCCAGATCTTGTAATTCCAACATGGCGGACTCTTTTCTTAGGAGCCTCATGACGATCAACTCTCCATAGATATCTGGAAGGGTAGCCACTCTAAAATCGACTACTTCTTTGTTGGCGGTTATCCCAAAGCGCCCGTCCTGGGGCACACGCCGCTCCGCGATGTCCATACCTGACATGATCTTTATCCTTGAGATCATGCCCCCTTGCACCTTCTTAGGTGAGCGCATCGCTTCGTGAAGTACGCCGTCAATACGGTATCTGACCCGAACATCTTTTTCTTGAGGTTCGATATAGATATCACTGGCCCGGCTTCTCACGCCTTCCATCAAAATAAGATTTACCAGTTTTACTACAGGAGCTTCATCGCCACCTTCCTCTACCGAATTGTCCTCGATCTCCTCATCCTCAAAATCGCTGGAAACATTTTCGACCATGTCGTCGACAGAAGTATCGAGTCTTGAAAATTTCTCTATGCTCGCGACGATATCGCTCTCTGTCGCCACCACGATATCAATGTCCTTCTTCGTCATTATCTGAACATCATCGATGGCAAAAATGTTTGCCGGATCTACCATAGCCACTATCAACCTGTCCCCATTAAACCCAATGGGCAGAAGGTTATGCTTTAAGGCCGTCTCTTCACTTATCTCCATCGAAGCGCTGGCATCTATATCGTATTTATCAAGGTTTACAAATTCTAACTTCATCGAATCGGCTATGGCTTGGGCAATATTTTCCTCCGTGGACATCCCAAGCTCTTGAATGACGCCAGGCAATCCCTTCCCGTTTTGCACGGCAAGAGCTTCCTCCAACTGCTCTTCACTCAGCAATTTGGAATCTAATATTATTCTTTCGAGTCGTCGGCTGACTCTTACCAACCTATACCTTTCCTTCTATCAAAGAACTTAATGTCTTAGCCATCTTTTCGGCGGGAGGCTCCATATCTGTCCAAATTTCCCAAGCTATCATCCCTTGATAGAGAAGCATCTTTATGCCGTTGATCGTCTGAGCGCCATGTTCGCCAGCCCTCTTTAAAAAGTCTGTTTCTACGGGATCGTATATAAGATCGTAGACCAGATGTCCAGCGCCGATGCCATCCAGACCGATTGGGAGTCCCGGATTATCGGGCATCCCTAAAGATGTAGCATTTACTATTAACTGGCTATCTTTTTTGACAGACACTATTTTTTCGTCATCTGGAGGCAAAAACTTAACCTCACACAAGGGAAAATTGTCTTTAATAAGAGAGCACAATTCCTCCGCTCTCTCCGGTGATCTATTAACCACGGTAATGCTACCGACCCTATTGATCGCCAGTGATATCGCTACCGATCTGGCAGCTCCTCCGGCTCCGATGATTAGAGCATCTTTGCCCTCAGGGATAAAGCCGACATCTTTTTTTAGGCTCTCGACAAACCCGCGACCATCAGTGTTGTGACCGACAAGGCGGCCACCTTCCCTTTTAACCGTATTCACGGCATCGGCAAGAACTGCTTCGTCACTAAGAGTATCCAGATGCTCGATGATCGTCTTCTTGTGGGGCATCGTCACATTAAAACCCATGAAGCCCATGACCTTTAGGCCTTCGACAGCCGCTCTTAAATCATCGGGCAATACTGGCAACGGCAGATATACCCAATCTAAACCGACCTCGATGAAGGCGGCGTTATGGATATTAGGAGAAAAAGTGTGCTCGATCGGCCACCCTACGATCCCCACCAGCTTTGTCTTACCGTATATATTCAATCCAATGACCCCTGATCCGCTATTTACTGATCGATCTTTAATACTTATTATTGATCGGCAAAACCCGACACTTACTCGATATTAAAATCTTTGGCCAAAGCCCCCGGAGTGGTCCAAAATACCTCTATATCAGAGACCTCTGCCGACGACGGTCCAACACTGACATATTCGATCAACGACGTAAGTTGATCGTGTTCGCCTTGAACTATGACCTCGACACTTCCGTCCGACAGATTCTTAGCCCTTCCCTTAAGTCCCAACTTTTTCGCTTCGCCTTTTACGAAGCACCTAAAGCCCACACCCTGGACTATGCCTTTAACCTTGACGTTTATCTCCTCCATGTTGTCAGCTCTCTTGCCAATTATGGAGGTATCCGAGTCTTGTCAACCGCCCCAATATGGCCTTCTCGGCATGCCGGAGAATTTTCGTGTGCAGTAGATCCGTGCTACTGACCGGAGAGACAAGTATTGTCATGGCGCCAAATTGGTTGGCGCCATAGATGTCTGTAAAGAGTTGATCACCGATAACCACCGTATCGTCCTTTTTGGATCCGATAAGATCCATCGCCAAACGAAACGCCCTCTTTAACGGCTTGAGTGCCTTTCCTAAGACCGGTACCCCGGCCTCAACACCGAAGTTACTGACTCTCTCTCCCCAGTTATTGGATATAATAGCTATCTTAAATCCCTCTCCTAAAAGTCTTTGAAAAAGCTCTTTTAGCTCGGATGAGACAAGACCGCTATCTCTGGCTACCAAAGTATTATCAAGATCAAACAAGAGATTGGTCCGCCCCTTCTCTTTTAAATCGGCGTAATCTATATCAAATACAGTAGTGAAATACTTAGTCGGACAAAATCTTCGCAGTAGTCTTTTTTTTATTTTTAACTTACTCATCTCCCGATCTCTAATACTTGCCGTTCTTCACACTTCTTCCTTATCAAAGACCCGATCTTTACATCTCCATCAAATCTTAGCTCTACCCTTTGGTTAGCGTGTGCAACTCCCCGCGGTTCTCCATCAACAAGGATACTACTTAGCCTCTGCGTCGAAGTTATCATGCCCGGTTGTAAAAGCTCGATCTCGTCGCCCACCCTCATCCGATTCCTTACATCGACAATACCGGAAGAACCGTCACCTTTTAAGCTTTCGACTATACCAATAAAATCATAATCCCTGATATATTTCGAATCCTCCATCGACTCACTTTCGCCGCCGGCGGAGATAAAACCATCCGTATAGGGCCGATGGCTCACTTTTTCCAGCTCGTCTCTCCATCGGCTCTCAAATCTAAATGACCCGCCGACCTCATAATATCTATCGATAATATCCCGGTAGACCCCGACGACTGTCGATAAATAGTAAAGGCTTTTCATCCTTCCCTCTATTTTAAATGAACGGACGCCGCTGTCGATAAGATCGGGGATATATTCAGCCAGACACAGGTCCTTAGAATTAAAGAAATAATATCCCTTATCATCCCCTTCTACCGGATAGTATTCACCGGGACGCTTCTCCTCCATTAGATGATACTTCCATCTGCAGCTATGGGCACAATTACCTCTATTGGCGTCTCGTCCTACCATATACTTGCTAAGGTGGCAGCGGCCTGAATAAGAAATACACATAGCGCCGTGTATAAAGACCTCGATTTCGATACCGGCCGCCTTACAGATCGATCGGATATCAGCTAGTCCCAATTCTCTGGCTAAAGTGACTCTTTTAGTTCCCAGGGCGGTCCAGAAATCCACGGCAAATTTATTCAAGGTGTTTGCCTGCGTGCTTAGATGTACCCTCATCTCTGGATACTCGACTTTGACTATCTGAAAAATACCCGGGTCGGAAATGATAAGAGCATCTACGCCGCTCGACACCACCTTCTCCAAAAGTCTCCCAATTCCCTCAAAATCGCTGTTACCGGCAAAGATATTGATAGCCGCATAGACGTTTACGTTCCGGGAGTGAGCGTAACTAACGGCATCACCTATAGTATCGGCGGTAAAATTTCCCGCGCCCGCCCTAAGGCTATATCCTTCAATGCCGACATAGACGGCGTCGGCGCCGTAAAGAATCGCGAACTTTAATTTTTCCATACTTCCGGCCGGTGCTAAAAGCTCGACTTTTGTCATTGGAAAGCAACCCTATCTTTAAAGATTTTTTTATAGTTTTCTAAGAGTTGATGATAACTGAAATAGGGGGGAAAAGCATCAATTCATCTGTTTTTTAGCTTTAAGAAAATCGCTGTAATTGCTGGTAAAAGTATGACTTCCGTCCGGAGATGTGAGCACGTAGTAGAGATAGTCTACTTGGGCCGGAGCCAGTGCCGCCTTGATTGAATCCACTCCGGGATTGGAGATCGGTCCGGGAGGCAGATCCCGATTTAGATAGGTGTTGTAGGGAGAATCAAACTTTGTATCCTCAATCGTTAAAACTTCTTTCCTCTTTGGAAGTACGTATTGAATAGTGGCATCGATTTGAAGCGGCATCCCGATATTGATCCGGTTATAGACAACCGCCGCCATGAGCGGACGTTCTTCGGGTACTTTAGCCTCTTTCTCAATCAGCGAGGCGACTATCAATATCTCTTTCTTACTAAGGCCCTTTTGCTCCGCGTATGACCAATCGAGACTTTTGGTCTCGAGATCGAACTGTGATAAAAGCTTACCCACGACTTTCTTAGGGTCATCGTTTTTCTCGAAAGTATATGTTTTTGGAAAGAGATAACCCTCAAGGTTTTTCGCGCCCATCGGAAGAGAAGTAAAATCGTAATCATTTATGACTTCACCTTCGGTTACCGCTTCAAAATCGCTCTTATCCTTCTCGAAGACTTCCGCCAGCCTCTGGTTCACCTGATCGATCGTAAAGCCCTCGGGGATCACTACCGTTACGGACTCTCTCTTTGGCCCGGTCGTTAATTTATCGGCGATCTCTTCAAAGGTCATATCAGAATTCAGACTGTAATCACCGGGAAGAAACCGGTCGTCTATATTATTTAGTGTGGCGTAGATCCGAAAGGAGAAAGCGTTTTTAATAATTCCCTCTTCCGCTAATTTAGCGGCGATATCTGTTGAGCTAAACCCCTTAGGAATGTTGATCGTCGCTGTTGCTACCCCATTACCGGCGGACCTGTCGTCTTTTAATACCACAAAAGAGCCGGCGATAAATCCGATTATGATGATTAGCCCGATAAAGCCGAAAAGGTAGGAGGCGATCCTCCCTCTTCGCTTTGGTGCCCGGCTCTTGTTGTTTACCTTTATATAAGCCTTGTCAGTTTTTAATCTATGCTTCGCGCTATGTTTTCCAGTCATAAATCAGTCCTCTAAACTTTAAGATTATAACACCCGCATCAAGATATAAGGCGTCAACTATCTCGATTTTTATCCAGGTAATTTTGTAAAATCAGTGAGGCGGCAATCGAATCGATCTTGTCTTTTCTCTTTCGGCTTTTGGTACCCATACGGCTTAAGCTTTTATCTGCCTCACTGGTACTGAGTCTTTCATCCCAGAGAATAGTCTCTATATCGATCTTATTTTTTACTCTGTTCGTAAATTCTTCTGTTAAAAGAGTCTGTTGACTCTTACCTCCACTTAAAGTAATCGGATGGCCGATCACCAGCATATTTACCTGGTTCTCTTCGATAACATCAAATATTGTTCTTAAATCTTTCTCCCAAGAAGTCCTTTTTAAAACCTTACGGGGAAATGCTACTTGCCCACCCGGATCGCTTATCGCGATACCGATCCGCTTCTCGCCTACGTCTAAGCAGAGGATACGCGCTTTTTTCACTTTGCCTTATGCTTATCTATAAATTCAACGAACATTTTTTTCGACATTGAAATAACACTGGATAGATTTTCTGGATTGTTACCGCCGGCTTGCGCGAGATCGTCTCTACCGCCGCCTCCGCCGCCAATTCGCGGAGCTAACTCCTTTATCCATTTATTCGAGCTAAAACCGATATCTACAACGTCGCTTGATCCGGCTACCAGAAGGTTAGCCCTATCCCCACTGGTAGAGCCTAGAACTATGACTGATTCCTTCTCGCTGGATCGTAGCTTGTCCGCTAATTGTCGAAGTTCATCCTGTGAGGCATCCGGTAACTCTTTAGCAAATAAAGTTATGTCATTTTTAACGAATTTATCTTTTATTATTGCATTCATGCTATCTCCGCCCGAGATCTTTTCTTTTCTAAGCGAGGCTATTTCTTTCTTTTGAGCCAGTAGCGTCTCTTTAGTGCTTAGCGCCGCTTTTTTTACCTGATCTACTTTTACACCCAGAATATCCGCTAACTCATTAATAGTATTTTCGCCCTCGTAGAAATTTTCCAGAAACCTCTCTCCGGTAACCGCCTCGATCCTTCTCGCGTTTGCTCCGATACTGGTAGCCGAAGTGATATGGAAATAACCGATCTCAGCCGTCCGTCCCAAATGGACGCCGCCGCAAAGCTCTTTACTGTAATCTCCGATCTCTACAACCCGGACATACTTTCCATACTTGTCCTCAAAAAAAGCTATGGCGCCAATATCCTTGGCATTTTCCAACGTTGTCGTGTAGACTCTCACCGGATGATCCTGAAGGATCTTTTCGTTTATCAACCTCTCTACATTTTTGACCTCATCCAGGGTCAGGGGCTGATGATGATTAAAGTCAAATCTTAGCCTTCCCTCTTCCACCAGTGACCCTGCCTGTTTGACATGTTTTCCCAGAATGATCCGAAGAGCCCAGTGAAGTAGGTGTGTAGCCGTATGATTTCTGGATATCGACTTTCTTCGCCTATTATCAACACTAACGCTTACCATTTGGCCCTTCTTGAAATCACCTTCGCTTATCGTGACTTTATGAGATACAAGATCGGCCAGAGGGGCTTGAGTGGCGACAACTTCCGCGATGCTTCCGTTACCGGATATGCTGCCCGTATCCCCTACTTGCCCACCCTTTTCAGCATAGAAAGGGGTGTTCTTAAAAAAGAATTCCGCAACCCCACCCTTGACTGCTGTGTCAGCTAGTTTTCCATCGACTATGATCGCCAAGATCTCAGTCCGGACCCCGGAATCATCAAAACCGATAAAATCCGTCGTCCCGATATCGGCTAATATCTCAGGATAGATATTTTCTACATATATCTTCGCGTGAGCGCTAGAAGTCATCGATTCAGCCCTGGCTCTCTTTCTTTGTTCCTCCATCAGTAGATCGAATTTTCCCGTATCTACCGTAAGTTCCGATTCGATCGCGATCTCCATAGTCAGCTCAAGCGGAAATCCGTAAGTATCGTAAAGCTTAAAGGCAATATCACCTGATAATCGTTCTGATTTCTTTCTCCCCGCCTCCTCGATAACCTCGTTTAGTATCAATAATCCCTGCTTAAGTGTCTGATTAAACCTTTCTTCTTCTCTTAAGGCGATATTATCGATCGTCTCGCGGTTCTTCTTAATTTCCGGATAAGCTCCCGACATGAGTCCGATGACTTCTTCGATCATCTCCGTAAGAAATAGGTCCTCGATACCGATAAGCCTTGCATGTCGGATCGCTCTTCGAATAAGTCTTCTAAGTATATAACCGCGACCATCATTGGAAGGCGCTACCCCGTCCGATATCAGAAAAGTTACGGCTCTTGTGTGATCTGCGATTATTTTAAGTGAGGTGTCGATTTTTCTTTCCTCACCATATCTGACGCCGGCCCGTTTGGCAGCCTTGTCGATCAGCGGTTTGATGCTATCGATCTCAAAGTTTGTCGCTGTTCCCTGTAGTACCGAGGCTATCCTCTCAAGACCCATCCCGGTATCTATGTTCTTCCTGGGAAGAGGATGGAGCTCGCCCTTTTCGTCCCTGTTGTACTGCATAAAAACTAGGTTCCATATTTCAAGGAAACGATCACAATCGCATCCCACGCCGCAGTTCGGGTCGTCACAGCTTCTATCCGCGCCGTAATCGTAAATGATCTCCGAACAAGGGCCGCATGGTCCGGTCGGTCCGGCGGACCAAAAATTATCCTTCTCTCCAAGGCGGGCGATCCGATCTGCGTCGACTTTGACAACATCCTTCCAAATCGAAAAAGCCTCCTCATCTGTCTCAAAAATCGTTACCCAAAGCTTACTTTCATCTAGCCCCAGATGATTGATTAAAAAATCCCATGACCAGACACATATTTCTTTTTTATAGTAATCTCCAAATGAAAAATTACCCAGCATCTCGAAAAATGTCAGGTGCCTCGCGGTACGGCCCACATTTTCGATATCAGTTGTCCGCACACACTTCTGCGAACTAGCGGCTCTCGTGTAGTCCACCGAGGTCTTACCGAGAAAGATCGGCTTAAACTGGATCATTCCGGCCCCGGTGAGAAGGAGGGTCGGGTCGGCCGGGATCAAAGACGAACTCGGTACTATTTGATGGTCTTTATCCTTAAAGAAGTCAAGAAACTTCTCTCTGATTTCAGCGCTCTTCATCTATGTCCTTATGTAAATGATTATCGTGAGATTAGATAACTGGGTCTAAGCAGATACCGGATCGGCTACTTCAGGTTCTTCGTAAAAATAATACATTATTAATGCTTTAGCAACAGCGGCTATAGGAACGGCCAGGATCAGTCCTAAAAACCCGAGAAGTATCCCGCCGACGATCAGTGAAAAGATTATAACCGCCGGATGAAGATCGACAGCTTGGCGCATAATGTTGGGAGATATAAAAGCGCCGTCTATCTGTTGGATTATTAACGTCCCGATGATGGCCCAAAGCGCCAGGACCGGAGCCTGGAAAAATGCCACGATCGCTGCAAGAGTGCCTGCGACTATTGGTCCGAAATAAGGGATGATATTTAATATCCCGCCGATTACCCCAAGTAAGAACGCGAACTTTACACCGATAATCCAAAAATAAACGCCGATCAGAGTGCCGACGATCAGCGATATGAGCGCCTGACCCCTAAGGTATCCTCCGACAACATAATTGACTTTATTGGTTACGACCCGTACCTCATCTCGCATGCGTTCGGGAAATAATCCATATATAGTCGTCCGTATGGCTGCCATGTCCTTTAAGACATAAAAGGCTATCACCGGCCCCATTATCAGATTGAATAGACCTCCAAAAAACCCGGTTATCGTCTCCGGTGTACCGCTAAGTAACCGGACTCCATATTTTTGGGCGTTTTCTGAGATCTGATTTAAAACTTTATCGGTCCCTTCGGGAAGAACGAGCCGGTAAAATCGATCTTGCACATCATTATACCGGTTGACGACCACGTCAATAAAGTCCGGGAGATCCTTGATCAATTGGTTAACCTGTACAAATACTATAGGTATAAAATATAGGATTATCAGAGTAAAAACAGAAAGGAAAATAATATATGAAAGTATCACTGAAAAAACTCGGGGGATGCCTCTTCTGTCAAAAAAATCGACAACCGGCCTTAAAAAATAGACGATTATAAACGCATAAAGAAAAGGTGGTATGACGGCTTTTAGGATGCCGACGACATATAAGCCGATCGCAAGGACCACGATTACCCCAATAATCGCCCATGCGGCGGTACCCATATGCTTCCACTTATGAAAATCTTCGTCGCTTATTTTTTTAGTCTTATTTTTCATATTTGATCAATCGATCATGTAATAGACTAGCAGTACTTAACCCCAAGTGTAAAGCGCTTGATAAAAACAGAAGTGATCGATAGAAGACGCGAGGAAACCATAGAGGAGAAAGCAGAGAACAAAAAGAGGGAAACGAAAAGTGGAAATTGAGGGAATCAAAAATCGCGAAGACTAATAAGGGGGACATTACGTCCCGAGTGTCCTAAACCTTGAGTCTGCTCTTTTATAATTTTTAGAGCCGCATATCTAATTTAAGACAGTTCTCAGGCTGCGGCATCGGCAGATAAGCCGGTCGTTTTTGAAAACAGCTGGCGGCGCTTGCTTGTACCTTGTCTGGCAAAAGAGACTTGCCGACACCTATTATCTCGTTTTGTTTTTACGAGAAATAACCTAAGACTTTTTCGAAAATCACTGAAAGTCTTAAAACCAAGCATTCTCTTTTGACAACACAGTACGCAACGCCCCTGTTTCGTCCTAGTCGACCACAAGCGCTGTTTTTCTTAAGACTTCGTCCCATCAGGTCGATAATCTAATTGGAAACCTTTGGAGGTAGACTATTTTGAAACCTGTCAGCAGACTACTCTTTTTTCTTTCAACGACCTTTACTCTTGGCGTACTAGGAACTCTTCTTGCTTTTTGGCTGTTATCCCCAATCGGAGACGGTTCATTCTTCGCGATACTCGGACCATTCGTCGGTATCGCCTATTGTTTTATTACGCCGAGCAAAATAAAGCTTTCATATTTTCGATTTGTAAACAAGACAGCCGTGAAAAATGAACTACCAGTCTCCAAACGCGGGATTCTGGCAATAGCCCTACTTATGCCCGCGATGATCGCCATTCTGCAGCTTTTTAAACTTGAAACGTTACTAGCCGGACTTATACTGTTCTCAACGGCCCTGATGAGCCAGTCTACTTACAGTGCTGTCTTTATTCTAAAAAATAAGGAGCTGATTCTCGACAAGGGTAGTGATATTCACGGGGAAATGAAAATGGCTTAGGACTTTTTTTAAATTAACATTAACTAGTCCCTTGTCGTCGTTCAGGTGATTGTCAAAAAATGAAATATGTAGATTTTATTCGATAAATCCGAGGGCTGATCAAAGAAACGAAATATTAAATTTATTATTTTTTTATTTTTGCCATGATAAATGGAACAGTAAAAAATAAAAGCATACTCAGCGTAATGTTGATGAAAGAAATGACCATAGCTAGTACTGAAACAACCGGTGTTACCGCATTTATCTTTGTTCCTTGTTCAATGATATGGCTATCAAGATCTTCACTCACAAGTCTTCGGTCTTTTGTCGCGTACCGCCATTGCCATAATTTTATTAAACCCACGATGAGAATATTAATCTCAAAAAAAATGGCGGATGCCTGATTATTTCGCAATTCTGAAAATAGTGAGATCAAGAACGCTATTAAGGAAATAAAAATGAGACTGAAAATATTTATCCATAAAAAATTGTTGTCAACGTTAGTTATGGCATTAAACTGCTTGTGGTTCGCTATCCAAAACGAACCAAGCAATACGGCTGCTACTAAGTAATCTATAAACTGTACAAGAAACTCACCTTATAGGTCTTTGAAAAGAGTCAGCGGTTCTGCTGAAACAGGTGGAAGAGGCAAGTCCAGTACCAAAATCGTCATCGCGATCGCGAAAAGACCGTCTGTTAGAGTCATTATTCTGTCGGTTGTCATCGTCATCTAGCTGAGTCCTAAGATTGACAGCAAATAAACCAACTCGTATCTGTTTCAAAATCGGTCATACAGATTTATTACCAAAATTACTTTTTTTATGCCTTGTCGCTACGACAATTACTAGAGACCGATGCTCGCGCTCCGCCGACCAGGGATCTGTCATCTTTAGCATAAAGCTCCACTAAAGGCTTAGATACCTTCATTTAACTCGTAAGCAGACGGCGGCGGCTTAAGCGATGACCCTAAAGGACAGGAGATCGTAAGAACACGAAGATCTAAGCGTTAAATTGTGATGTTTTGAAGTGAACGTCCGATGATCATCTCTCTTTACGCCTTAAGCGCCAACACTCTTACTTCTTAAAACTATTCCTCGAAAGATAACATCCGTTGCCGTAAGACTTGGAGGGTCCTTCTGAGTAGGCGGGATACATGCATCTGGGAAATATTTAATTCATTTGCGATCTCTGTCTGGGTAAGGCCCCTGAAAAAACGCAGATATAATATTTTCTGCTCTTGATGGTTAAGCTCGGTAAGGGCGGCGGCAAGGCTTGCCCGATCTTCCAAGCCGGCCAGCTGCTTATCGTCTTCTCCGATATATTCGAGAAGTGAAAAACTCTCTCCCGAAGCTGAAGAGATATCACCATCCAGGGAAACAAAATTGTAAGCCTCTGTCGTCTCCAGAGCTTCCAGGATCTCTTCGGGAGTGACGTCTAGTTTCTTGGCGATCTCGGCTACGGTCGGAGAGCGTTTTAAATCTTGTGTCAGACCGCTTACTACCCGGTTTATCTGTTGGTTTAGCTCTTGAAGTCTTCTGGGTACCCTTACGGCCCAGCCCTTATCCCTAAAATATCTTTTTAGTTCACCGACGATCGTCGGCGTGGCATATGTTGTAAATTCGACTTCGCGTCCAATATCAAACCTATCCACAGCTTTAATGAGACCGATAGTTCCTACTTGGATAAGATCCTCGACTGGTTCTCCCCGGCTCTTAAATCTTTTGGCAAGATACTCAACGAGATTGATATACATCCTAACAAGTTCATCGCGAACCTCCGGATCGTTAGTCTCGCGAAATTCTACGAAAAGCCTATATGTCTTCTTTCTATCCCAAACGAGAGATTTGCTACGATTTTTACTAGCGCTCAATTACGTCTCCTGTAGATAGATCTAGACGGGGCTGCCGTTTTTTTCGGCCGCTTTTACCCTTTTTAAGATGACAAGATCAGAGACTTCTTCCTTACTCTTAGCCTCCAACCCATCGACAACCGCATTAATAATAAAGACGCTATAGTCCTGTTCTTTTTTCTGATGGTCGTCTAAGCCGGCCCTTGGAAGAATAAGATCGCGAAAAATGATCGTAAGTTCATTACCAAAGAGTTCGAAATCTATCGTTTGCGATGGCTCAAAGCGGCAATTTATTGCCATTAAATAAGCTTCTTCAGCAGCTATCTTAAGATCGTCCACCTCATCGATACTAAAATCCATGCGTGTCGCGATCCCCGATACCATTAGGCGCAATAGATGAGCGTACTCCTCGCTTATAGGTAGTTCAATATGTATTTTTCCCACTTCTTCTATCAACATGCCACCTATACGATTTACTTTGGAAATCCATCCGATTCAAATTCAAGGCTACGCTCGACTTCATGTGTAGCGCCGAGCCTTTTTCGAACTACGTCCGCGACGGACTTTGCGAACATTAGCATCGACTATTTAAATTCTTCCAGACCTTGATTGATTTTAGGGTTTGTTCCGACAATGGTTGATACCCTTTTTCTACTGGAAGGAAACAACGCGAGTCCGAGTCCGATACCAAAGTACAGATATTTTCGCTTACTCCCTGACCCCGACATCACTTACTCCTTCTGCCGACTATATTTCCAAGCACCGCCCTAGCGGTTCCGACTGCCCCGGCAAATCCTAACACAGGTGTCGACACAACCTTTTTTGCTACACCTTTGGCGATAACTGTAGAATTCTGGACCTTATCACTGACTTCTTGGAATGTAGTCACGATGCCGTCTACCCTCTCCAGTTCGGAATTGACCTCATCTAAAGTGATCTGGGCCTTTTGGATCAAAGGGATAAGTTCGGAATCAACATCTTTTGCTAGTTCACTTACGTTAACGAGAGTCGCCCTTAATTGATTTAACACCACTATCACAAATGCTATCATCGCAATGATCGAGATGGAAAGGACTATCTGCAAAACGGCGTTCACGCTCATAAAAACCTCCATTAAGGAACCCGGATTCTAACCGATCGGCATTGATTTTATCATAGGCCGCATAGTAAATATATCGATTGCTTAACCGATCAATTTTGTCAGTCTACGTGTTCCTCTTCGTGATGGCCCTCGTCGTGACTCGACTTCTTAGCCCTTGGCTCCATACCGTTCTTAACAAGATAGTCATCTACCGCTAGATGAAGAGCATCGGCCGCCAGATTCGAGCAATGCATTTTTTGAGGAGGAAGGCCATCTAATGCCTCCGCAACGGCGGCGTTAGATATCTCCAAAGCTTCGTCGATCGACTTACCTTTTACGATCTCCGTGATAATACTGCTTGTAGCTACCGCTGCCCCGCAGCCAAAGGTCTTAAACTTTGCCTCTGTTATTTGATCTTTCTCTACCTTGATCGTGAGTTTCATTACGTCACCACAGACAGGATTTCCGACTTGGCCCACACCGTCCGCATTTTCTATCTCCCCCACGTTTCTCGGATTTGAAAAATGGTCCATTACTTTTTCACTATACAAATCAATTACCTCCACTTCAGGTCTTTATCAGACCAAAATAATAAAATTTCCTAAAAATATCGACCATCTAAGACTCCGCTCCAAAATGCTGATCGGGATGTTCGTGTGCTTGATTATGCTCCTCAGTCTCATCTAGATATTCTTCCTCTTTTTCAGCGTTAAAAGGCGACATCTGACGCAGTCGATCTACAATACCGGGAAGGACTTCCAAAAACTCGTCGACTTCGTCCTCAGTCGAACTTCTGCCGAGTGAGATCCTAAGAGAACCGTGAGCTTCGACCGCAGACATGCCGATTCCAAGCAGTACGTGTGACGGCTCAAGACTCTTTGACGAACAAGCGCTGCCGCTGGATGTTGCAATGCCCGCCATATCGAGATGAAGGACGAGCGACTCTCCTTCTATATATTTAAACGAAAAGCAAGCGCTGCCGGGAAGCCTCTTATCCGGGTCTCCTATATAGGAGACATCAGGAATACGCTCCATAACACCTTTGATTAGCCTGTCTCTTAACCGACGCATATGTTCCGTTTTAATATCCATCTCGCTATTGGCGATCTCAAGCGCCTTGGATAGACCGATGATTCCGGCCACGTTCTCCGTACCGCTCCGCCTGCCTCTTTCCTGACTGCCGCCATGGATGAGAACATTTACACTTGTTCCCTTTCTAATGTAAAGCGCGCCAACGCCCTTTGGTCCGTGGAATTTATGAGCCGACATAGACAGAAGGTCTACGCCTAGATCGTCAACGTCTACCCTTATACATCCTACCGCCTGGACCGCATCGGTATGAAAAGTTATCCCATGTTCTCCGGCTAGCTTGGATATCTCTTTTAACGGCTGGATGGTACCGATGACATTGTTTGCCATCATCACCGTTATTAGGACCGTCTTATCAGTGATAGCTTCTTCAACAGCCTTAGGATCTAATATACCGGTCTCGTCCGGGTACAGGAAAGTAACCACAGCCCCTTCTTTTTTTTCCAAATATTTGCAGGGCTCAATAACGGCCGGATGCTCCAGGCCAAAACAGATAATATGATTACCTTTCTTAACTTTTGCCCTGTATGCCCCTTTGATAGCGTGGTTGTCGGCCTCGGTACCGCTTCCGGTAAAAACAATCTCTTTTGGGTCCGCGCCGATTACATCCGCGACCTTAGCTCTTGCCTCATCGACCTTTATTTTAACCGTCTGTCCTGTCTGATAAAGACTAGAGGGGTTGCCCCAATCGTCTAAGTAATAACGGTTGATCTCTTCAGCGACTTCCGGTAGAACGGGTGTCGTCGCGCTATGGTCAAAGTAGATCTTATTGTTCATGAGCTCCCACTTTCAGCAACTCGTCAAGGTATATATTATCCAAAGTATTGGTAATGCTTTCTTCTATCTTCTTAAGGACCGTCCTTGTCGAACAGCCGGGCATCTTTGAACAATCGGATTCGCAGCGGGCCGGAGATAGCGACCCTTCCAATATCTCAACGACCGTCCCGACACTTGTCTCACCCGGAGAATTCGACAGCATGTAGCCGCCGTTCACCCCCCGCTGACTTTCTACGATCCCGCCCCGTCTTAATTCAGCCATGATCTGTTCTAGAAAAGCCTCCGGAATGCCTTCTCCGGCCGCTATCGCTTTTATAGAGGCGGGGCCATCATCATAGCTGCTGGCAAGTGAGATCATCGCCCTGATGCCATATTCTGTCCGTTGCGAGACTTTCATTTAACACCCTACTTTTAATACCTTACTAAATTAGTCGGATTTAGAATATACATTGGCGCCAAGAGTGTGTCAAGGAGGACATTTGGTCTGTAGTCATCACCCAATACTCCGGACACCGGAGCCGTTTACTCGATTGAAAATCCGCCGCTTACTACTACCGTCATATCCGTTTGATATAATATACTTATGAACCCCTCAAAAGAAAAAGATTCTTCGGTGAACAGCACTCACTTGAACGCTCCCCTTGCCTTTCGGATGAGACCACGGGATCTGAACGAATACATCGGCCAGGCAGACATAGTCGGGGAAGGGACAATTTTAAGAGATGCGATCAGCAGCGACGATCTAAGTTCCATCATCCTTTACGGACCGGCGGGAACCGGTAAGACCTCGCTGGCACAAGTCATCTCAAAGATGACAAGCAGCGTATTTGAACAACTGTCGGCGGTGACTTCAGGTGTAAAACAGATAAGGGCTGCGATTGGCGACGCGAAAAAAAGACTCGTTGAATCCAATATGAAAACTATCGTTTTTATCGATGAGATCCATCGATTCAACAAGGGCCAACAAGATGCCCTACTTCCGGCGGTTGAGGACAACACCATAACTCTAATAGGCGCTACTACCGAAAATCCTTTTTTTGAAGTCAATTCACCGTTAATATCGCGCTCAAAAATATATGTCTTAAAGCCGCTCTCAAAAATCCATCTTAATCAGATCTTAAGTAACGCCATCAACGATAAAGAAAGGGGCCTTGGCAAGCTCAATATCAGTTTTGAAAAAAAAGCATTAGACCATATAGTCGATACGGCTAACGGAGACGCCAGGATCGCTCTTAACGGTCTGGACCTTGCGGCAAGGGCGGTACAAAAAAGAGGCAGTCAAAAGCCAAGAGTGAGTTTAAAATTGGCGGAAGAAGCGATGGGAAAAAGAGCTATCATCTACGATCGAGCGGGCGATGCTCATTACGACACGACTTCCGCGTTTATTAAGAGCCTAAGAGGCGGCGATCCTGACGCCGCGATTTATTGGCTGGCAAGAATGATCAAGGCAGGAGAAGACCCTAAGTTTATCGCGAGAAGAATGGTCATATTAGCTTCGGAAGATATCGGTAACGCCGATCCCAGAGCACTGCAAGTAGCAATGGCCGCAGCCGAAGCGGTGCAATTCGTCGGATTGCCGGAGTGCCGTCTGAATCTGGCTCAGGCAGCTACATATCTAGCGGTGGCGCCAAAAAGCAACGCTACCATCAAAGCCATCGACGCGGCCCTTGCGGACGTCGAAAAAGAGAGTATCGAGCCCGTTCCCATCCATTTACGAGACGCTCACTACAGTGGCGCAAAAAAATTGGGTCACGGAAAAGATTACAAATATCCGCATGATCATGAAGACGGATTTGTCGAGCAGTCCTACCTTCCAAAGAACCTCGAAGGCCGCATATACTATAGGCCGAATGATTCGGGGCTGGAAAAAAGTATCAAGGAAGTTCTTTTGAGACGGAAAAGCGAGAAGAAGAATAAATCGAGGTAATTTTTTAAAAAGAAATCGATCCAGATATTTGGCTAAACTAAGCTAAATCATCAAAGAATGAATAGTCTGCGTTTAATGAAAACATTTAAGCCATCCGATAACGAATCAAGAAACCGTAGATACAACAGAATTCCGTAAAAAGTTCAAAACTTTTTTTAAAGAAAGCAGCGGAAAAATAACAACAGTCATGGGTAGTGTTCGATAGGCCTAAAACCTCTTTACCCATACCACCAATCATCCGACCGAGCTTATTTAAATGTAACTTTATGCCGATACCTCTAGAAATGATGATATGTACTTTAGTCGACTAAATAGAGAGAAGATTTCAAAATGAGTACAGGAAGCATATTATTTTTTTTCATAACAAGCTACTTCATATTCTCTTATTTAAATACCGGTAAAAAGTCAGTGCTTGGAATGCTTTTATCTGCTTCGCTGGTTTTTTTTATTCTTTTAGTAAACAGTATTATGGATAATGTTTTTCCAAACAGCGCCCGATTTATCGTTGTGCTTTTAGGCGTCGCGTTCGCGGGGGGTCTTCTATCTTCCTATATTTGGGCAGATGATCTTGATATTTAGACCGAAGAGATAGAATAGATAGAAAAATATTCGTACTACATTTAGCAACTGAACTAAATTTACAATTTAATATTTACAACTTACAATTCAGACCAAAGGCCTGCTATGTCTTACTCCTCTTTTTTCGGAAAAGCCTTGATCAGTAGCCGTCTTGTGGACGAGACGGTCGCCGAAGACCAGCTGGAAGCCGATGCGACTAATGTCAGCTGAGGATATGGGGTCGGAATAAGGACCTCGGGGCTGTCTCTTGGAACTGTCTTCTTATCTTTTGCATAGTATACATACCGCTTGCCCTCGTAAAAAACGTATATCTTTGATCCTTCCTTGATCAGATGAAGTAAGGAAAATAGATTCTGTTCTCCGTTCACAAAATAAGCGTAGTTATGTCCGGCCAAAATAACATTACCATCCTCGCCCGGCACTGCGGAACCCTTGACATGGCCGATGCCGATTTCAAGGGCCTCCTTAGTAAAGCCCTCGATAATGGGGGCATCGACCAGCACGGATGGGATCACGATCCTGTTTTCATTTATCTCATCGCTACTGACCTTCTTTATGAGCGCTTCCCGTTGACCGGAGGAGAGATAGAGAGAGGCGTATGGACGCGCTATCCAAAACATGAGTGAAAGACCTGTAAGTATAAGGGCGATGGCGACAACGTTGACCCCGAGATAGAGGATTAGGCTGCCAAGACTTCTTTTTTTATTTTCATCCTGATCAACTGATAAATTCGAATCCGGTACCATAATGTTCCTGCTTGGATTGTCGCGTGGATTATTATTATATAGTATTAAGAGATGATGATAAAACTTCTCGGCGACACAACGGTCATATTCTTGTTCGCGATATTTACCGCGCTAGGCGGACTCGTCAAGTTACCGTTTCTCCCTAACCACGTCTTTACAATGCAGATCTTCTTTCCCCTACTCGCTGGCGCGTTTCTTGGAAGAGACAGGGGGGCTCTTAGCCAGATAGTTTTTTTAGTTATCGGGATCCTGGCGATCCCTTATTACAACATCATCGCCGCGGGGATGCCGGCTCCGGCTATGGGGGCATCACCTACATTCGCCCGCGTCGGTTTAAAGATAGGATACTTGCTGGGTTACGTGGCCGCCGCCTATCTTGTGGGAACGGTCTTCGAAGAAAAGAAATTGAGAGACCTAGCGTCGATTATCCTCACAATGCTTGCCGGAGTCACCTTGATCTATCTTACCGGGCTTTTAATATTCTTAGTGGTCTTCAGATTCGATTTAAATATTTTGTTCTATCGATGGTCGCTGCCTTTTGTCGCCCTAGACGCTTTAAAGGCGACTATTGCCGGGTTTATATACTGGCGTACTACTTCCATTTACCGTTCATTCTTCAGTAACCCCGTAAAATAAAAAGGCCGTACCACTTTCAAGGCACGGCCCTGGATCACTTGCTATTATTACATCGATACAAGCCAGACTCCGGTGACTGATCCATAATTATAAAGGATGACAAATTCATCGAGACCGTCTCCGCTATAATCGCCGCTCATCAACCTTGAGTCCTTCCCACTCCAATTTCCGGGACCACTATCCCAGACTTCGAGAGGCGATCCGAATTTGGCGCCGCTTGAGAGCCCGGCAAAGATCTTTGTCTGAACGTTACCATAGGAATACAGGATCGAAAAATCAGATATGCCATCTTTATTATAATCTCCGGCAACAACTTGGCTCCCGTTCCAATCCCAGTTCCCGGTGCCGCTATCCCACCATGCCTGCGGAGAGTTAAAGCCGGCCCCTTTGGATCTAAAGACCCACATGGTAGTCCTTGAGTTAGAGTAGCCGTAAAGAATACCCATATCCGAATTTCCGTCACCGTCAAAATCACCGGCTACAAGTTTACTGCCATGCCAATCCCAGTTTCCGGCGCCGCTATCCCACCATACCGCCGGCGATGTGAAGGAACTGCCTGTGGATTTAGATATAAACATCCTTGTCCTTGAGCCGCTATATCCATAAAGGAACGCCAGATCGTCTTGGCCGTCACCGTCGAAATCTCCCGAGATGATCTTTGAGCCTTCCTTATCCCAGTTTCCAAGACCGCTATCCCACCACTGGACGGGTCCGGTAAGGGTAGCCCCATTGGAAGCGAACAGAAAAGCTCTTGTCTGAGAACCGCCGTAGCCATAGATCGCGACCACATCATCTGCTCCGTCGTTATTAAAGTCACCCGCTTCTATCGTCGTAGCCTGTTGATTCCAATTACCGGCACCACTATCCCAGACAGTCGAGACGGCAAACGAAGCGCCCGTCGATGTCAACTGATGGATCAGCGTCCTGTCGTTGCCGACATCTTCCATGATCGCCAGATCTACCAGACCGTCATTGTTAAAGTCACCTGAAACGCTCTTTATCTTATCCCAATCCCAACTCATTAGAGGAAGAGACAGGAACGGATTTATAATGCTGGATCTATATTCAATAGAGCCAAGACCCGACACAACCGTATTGCCGGCAATATCGATAGCACTGATCTGAAACGTGTAATTATCGGGTGGCAACGGATTACCCAAATCGTCTTTTAGATCCCAATAGATAGCCGGTATTCCTTCGTTCTTTGCGATATCTATCTGTCTTACAACGATATTACTGCTGTTACGGATGGTGATGTTGAGAAATGATTTTTCACTTAGGCTAAAGGTCAGTCTCGAAAAATATGGATTTGCGAAATTAACAACTGATCCACTTAATTGCGAAACTATAGGATCAACTGAGTCACTTTGATATTTAAAATCCAGCTTTAAACTATCTATTTGATGCAACGATCCGGCCGGAGCGGTGACTCTTACTTGAACCCGATTATTACCCGGCTCAATATACCAGAACGCAAGCTCGCCGCTACCGCTGACATTGTCCCATTCGTTAGTCGCCCAATTGTAAGCCTGATAGATTGCGTCATCACCATTCGCTACCGAGGAATCCTCATTAATAGTCAGTTGCTGCCATAGATATCCGCTCGGTGATGGCAGGCCGAATTCATATATAGCCGAGCTCTGTACCCCGCCGGGATTAAAATAGCCGGACTGACTCCAAGCGTCTACCCCCGGATCGTAGGATACAAGGCCGCTTACCACTCCGCTTGATGATACGAATTGGTCGCCGGTGATCTCGATAGAACTCTGATTGACTCCGGAACCCCCTCCGCCTCCAGGCGTTGAATTATCAATAATTACAGCGTTGGTATCGGTCGCCTGCCTGTTGCCTGAATCGTAGGCGATGATAGTCACCGTATGGGCGCCATCGGCAAGCGAGGTAGTATCCCATATATAGGTATATGGCAAACTGGTAAGAGTCGTCAGCGGTGTCGAATTACCATCGATATATATCTCGACGCTAGTAATATTAAAAAGTGGACTGGTGTTTGCCGCGGCATCGATATTGATCGTGCCCGATATCGTAGCTGCATCGCCCGGACTTTGAATCGTCGCCACCAAGGGTGTCTTGTTTATCTTGTAAAGATAGTGGGCTGAAGTACTTAGGGTATTGCCGAAATTACCCTTACTATCGACAGCAATAGCGTGAAAATAATTGTCACCGTCCGATTGCCCAGTCAGACTTACACTGCCCGATTCGGAAAAATTATCGGCACTCGTCGGTATTGTGTCTGTACTCATATCTGCGGTCCAATAGTAACCCGTTATACCATCTACGTCCGGAGGTGGGCTTATTTGAAACTGAGGCTTATCATTTGTATAAAAGACAGTATTATCGGGATGCGTAGATGAGGCTACTGTTGGAGCGCCCGGTGTCATCGTGAATGAGAAAACTTCTATCTTGTTACCACCGATCGGTCCACTATCGGCCACCACGATCTCGTTCAAGGAATCATCGTTAACATCCCCGATCGCCAGTCCATAAGGGGCAGCACCGCTTGTCTCAAAAACGACCGGCGGATTGTAAGGCCCAATTGCCGTCTGTTTAATAAAAACACTGATATTATTGTCACCGCTGTTAGATACGGCCAGATCCTCGAGCCCGTCACCGTCTATATCTGCAACATCAATGCCTAGGGGTCCGACACCGACTTCTAATGTCTCGGCCAAATCAACAAATCCATTAGTTGGAAGAACCGGTTGGATCATTATAGATATGGACCCCGGATTGACCCCATCCCCATAATTAGATGTGACAATGTCGGGTCTTCCATCGCTATTGTAGTCCATAAATTCCATGTTAGATGGTAAACTACCGACAGACTTAGTCTGCCTGCTGTGCATATAAAGGTATTTTCCCTGCGGCCCAAGACCTGAGCGCATATTACCGATGTGTCCCGAACTTCCGACGTAAGTTATATCATTTTTTCCATCGTTATTAATATCGCCTATCTTTGCGATGTATGGGTTTCTTGCAGGTCCGGTAGGAGCAGGCTCCAAAGGATAATTAAACATCGAAGAATATACCGTGTTACTATCAAAGCCCTGATAAGACCATGTGCTGCCGCCATCGCTTGTAGTCAAAATAGTTCCGGAATCTCCGACTACCCAACCGTTCTGATCATCAACAAACGAGACGCTGTTTAGGGTAGCGGACGTATTAGATGTCTGTAAATTCCAGCTTGTTCCACCATCAGATGTATATACAATAGTCCCGTTATCTCCTACCGCCCAACCTTGATTTGCGTCCACAAAATCAATGTTATTTAGATCTTCCGTGGTACCGCTTACTTGGGAAGACCACGAGATACTCGTGGTCGTAGGCGATGAAACTAGAATCGTACCATTATCTCCGGCAATCCAACCCTGCTGATCGAAAAAGTCTATTCCGTTTAAATCTTCAACTGTACTGCTTGGCTGAACGTTCATGACAGCTGAAAGATAATCGTCGAAAGATATAATGATCCCACTGTCCCCTACGGCCCAAGCCTCGGCGCTTGCGCCAACAGCGTGGCTTACGCCATTAAGGTCGGCCGTCGGAGTAGATGAATAATCGGACCAACTATCTCCACCATCGCTAGTTCTTACAACAGTTCCCCCGATGCCTACAGCTGTTCCGTGCTTTTTATCATTCATTGAAACGGAATTAAGATCGAAGGAAGAAAATTGAAATACTTTATCCCAATCATAGCCGCCATTTATCGTTTTTAAGATCATTCCGAAATCGCCGACCGCTATCCCAAAATCGGAATCAACAAAATCAACACCCTTAAAAGTAGTATTAATGTCATTATCTGAAGCATCGTCGAGAGGAAGATACTGAGCATCCCATAGACCGGTACCTGAACTAGGGTTCCAGCCCCCGGTAAGAGTATTGTAAACTGAATGGTATCCCGTAACCCAACCACTCTGCGAGTCTATAAAATCAACATCGTAAAAGTTTTGAAAAGATGTATCTCTGTTTAAATATAAGCCAATACTCCCATAATCTGTACCTGAGCCATCTCTCCAATAATAATTGGCAACAATTATTTCTGGATAGGTATCATCATCTAGATCTCCTGCATCAACACCGTAAGGACTTGAGTAAGGATGTGTCTCGATCGGAGGCGTACTCATCATCTGATAAAGATAAAGAGTGCCTGAAGCATTCTGCCTATATACCCATGTCTGATGTTGAAATTCATTAGTTACGATTAAATCGTTTCTCAAGTCTTGGTCAAAATCGGTTATCGTTAAGCCATAAGGATTTGGAAGAAATGAACCATAATTATAAGGCGCAGGGGGGCTATCGATTGTAACCATTGCTCCAAGTGAGCCTCCTGCTTGTTGGTAATAAATCCCAACGGTTCCTTCAGTAAAATTAGTAACGGCTACATCCTGAAGGCCATCATCGTTTAGATCTCCCAGAGCTACGTTATAAGGTGACTGACCCGAATCATAAGTAACCGGTGACATAGACCTAGCCTCGGCTACTCTTCCTGAAGGCAGATAGCCGATAAGCGAAAATATAAGTAAAAATGAAAGTGATGCCGAGACTGATCTTTGCAGTCTCCCGTGGCTAACTAACGATAACAAAGTTCCTCCTTTTTGCTACGACTATAACAATAATAATTGCTGCTCAGCATGGGGCACATAAGACCCATTCGGATAATATAAGTTGATCATCAAAAACGCGGTCTGAGCTTCATATCTGCCAAGACCCCATATTCCGTAGATGGTTACCATCGTATCCCCGACAGAGGATAGGACTTCATCGCCATCTTTTACGTTTGGATGAGATTTTACAAAATCGAATATTTCATGACTGGCCGCGACGAGGCTGACAAGTATATCGTCGGGTATGCGAATATCGCGAGAAGACCACGGATCACTATTATATTCACTGATCGCTGCCTGGGCCACGACATCGTATACTTTGTATTCATTAAATAAAGCTGTTAGCGCTTGGCTATTCTTATCGGCAGTCGTTGCCGGGGAGGTAGTCTGCCCGCCGGTAGTTCCTCCGCTGGTTCCGGGGTCGGTCGTTGCCGGATTACTTGAAGGTACTATGCCGCCGAACAATGAAGCAAGCGGATCGAATATGTTTGTAAGCGCTGATCCCAGAGCTTCGCCGACTTCCTCGGCTGCCTGAGCCAGATCCTGATCTATAGTGGCGGCGGAGTAATTTTCCAGCTCCTGGGCTATCTTAGCGGCCTCTATGTAGGTAAGGAACATATCATCGTCAAGAGGCTCACCATCAGAAAAAGCATACTCAAAAGCTTCCGCGCTTCTACTGGTTGCATCCGAGAGTGTAAACGTATCTTTCGTAGTGCCGGGATCGACAAGAGATGTGCTGACAACCTGACCATCATCCTCAACTTCAGCAATGCATCCAGAAACAAATAAAGCTGCGACTACTGCCAGGACGATTAGCGCGTTTTTTTTCACGTTCCACCTCTCATGCTGCGTTTGCTGCTACTTTTTTTACTACAAGCAATATCTCTTAAATCGGCAAATAGAAATTATACTTGATAGGTTGCT
>SDBV01001216.1_pt1 | contig 38674 bp, 45 predicted proteins | sample 2277081 | NCBI WGS metagenome assembly SDBV01 (sample SAMN10402039, study PRJNA504765) | marine sediment metagenome | isolation source: marine sediment core GS10_PC15, 223 cmbsf | place: Arctic Ocean: Southern Knipovich Ridge | collected 2010 | reverse complement strand
AGAAGAGGTTTTTGAATCTGCAACACTGAGAGTTTCCTCTCTGTTTAATTGCAGATCACAGTTGCCAGAGACTAGTGAAGCATCTCTGGGTGTGTATGTATTTCTCTGATCTAACTTCTGCATTTTAGCCCCCTAATCAACCAATTGCTCTTGATCCTCACGGTTCAAGCCCCCTTCAGGTGGGTGATTGACGCGCTTCCTTCAACTTTTTCTTAGCCCGACCAACAATGGCTCTTAGATGCTTCAACATAAGGCCCGCGCTTATCCGATCCGACTCGTTACGTAGCAAGTAAGCCGGATGATACATAGGCCAGACTTTGATTCTAGGGTCCTCGGGATAGTCAAACAACTGATCCTTAATTTCTGAAATTTTGGTGCCCAACGGTTTGTCCAACAACGTGGGCCCCGAAGAACCGCCCGCCGTAATAATCAACCAAGGCTGTATCAGGCGAATTTGTTTGCGGACGAAAGGCAGACAGTGACTTACCTCCTGTGGCGACGGGGCACGATCCATCACTCGTCGGCTATCAAAATCGACTTCCCACGCTCTGCAATGAGTCACATTTGACATGTAAACCTCTTCACGCTTCAACCCAACTAGACGAAGCATTTTATTCAACAACTGGCCACTCGGTCCTACAAAAGGAAACCCATACTCCTTGGAGCATTCGTCCCCCTTATAGCCTTCCTCCATCTTCCCTGGCCCTTCTCCAACCACCATCACAATAGCATCACAGTTGCCACCACCAGGAACACACTTTCCCCGTCTACGGAAACGCTCGCTAGCAAGATGGCATGCTCGGCAAGCGTCCATCTCCTTGTTCAGGATTTCTAACTGCTCTTCCAGATCATCGGGCCGTTGGCGTTCAAACCCAATTTCCGCCGGAAGGTAAGGAACCCCATACCTATCCAAATATGCGAGATTCTCTCGCATCTCAGTCATAAGCTCTTCGTAACGTTTGATCATGGTCCCAACTTCTTCCTCTTCTCACAAATCTTGCGTACTAGACGAATGATCTTCTGCGGATTATGCGACAAGAAATTTTCGACATCGGGCGGAAATTTACCGAAAGATAGAAATAACAGATCGACATCCGCTTGATTGAATTTCAATAACCGAGCAACCTTCGAGAGAGTTTCAGCCGAGGCGTCCCGCTCCCCGCGCTCAACACCGGACATGTGAGTTTCAGTAATGCCAACCCTATTTGCTAGATAACTCACAGTCATAGAGTCTTTAGTCCGCCGAGTGCGAATCAAGTTACCTCTGTCTGTATGTTTCGGTAATCCCGTCATTATCATCCCTTTTCCCAACGTTCTGTTACACCACTACCAACTGTAATTCCCACATGCTTCACCACATTATTCATGCTCACCCGCATCCGAGCAGTGGACAGCAACTGGTGTTCCTGAATTAGTGCTTTCGGTACCTCAAAGTCAATTTCGTCATGTACAAAGTTTACCTGTATCAACCCTTCTCGCCAAGTTAGATAAAGGGCAATCTTCGCAGCGTCGGCTGCCAATCCTTGGAACTGGGTGTTATGCCACTCATTCAGGCCTACATCGTATTCTGAATCGGCAGCCGCTACTCGATGTCCACGCATCCTTCCCGTTAAGGTGAAGCAGCGATCATAGTACGGACGGAAGGGAAATGGCGGATCCTCAATCAAATACTGGCGGCCATCATAGCACCATTGTTTTCCTTCGGGGAACATCTTGAGCCATGCCGTATATGCAACCTCCGACTCTTCCCGAGTCATATCCATCCCATAATCGGTTTTCGCTAGCTGACGAATCTTCGGGGGACGCATCCCTCCCGGCACACCAAAGTTTACCACCTTAGCCGCTTGGCGTGCCCTCTTGATCTCCCCCTTAGCCACCTTGAACGGGGTGTCCGGCAACAACTCTGTAGCCAATAAGTGAATCCATACATCCTTCGCTATATCTTCGCCTGATTCAATCATCGATGGCATCTTGAACCACTCATGCTTTGCCATCAGTTTTTCGGCTAACTCCTTCTTCTCGTCTAACTCGACTACCTTCTTCATCGCACAGATAACCGGGTCGCCGAGGATCGGCATCCACGTTTTCTTCTGGGTAGGGAATTGGAACTGCATTGCCGTTAACAAGTGGACATCAAAACCGTCGTTCATATAGCGGCATAGAGTACGACGACCATATCGGTGGACGTATATTTCAGCTTGAGTCACCATCTCTGCGGCACCATAGTCACATGCCATAAAGCACCGCCCATCAGCAGCCACAAAACAGTTTCGGAACCGGTTATCCCGTTCCACCTGTTGGGTGTTTGGATCTCTAGCTCCAGTACGTCCGGTGGCCAACAGTGGACGGAAGCTCGGGAAGAGACGACCCTTCTTTACTCCTTCCAAACCAAGCCGACGTAACAGGACGTCAACCTCCATCTTTTTGAACTTGTCTACTCCCTGCTTCTTGCGATTTCTATCGCAGACACCAGGGAAATAAGTCTTGGTGTTGGCGATTTTCTTCATGATCGTCGCTGCCTGAAAATTCAGCCGCAGCACTTCGTCGGGGATATCGGCAACATCACTAATATCGAAAAAGTAAAGCCAATCATCGCTCCGCAATCCCAAACGATCCGGATCGCTCTTCCGACGTAAGCGGTCATCAAGCTTATGCCACATTAGCTCACTAACATAGCGACTAACATTGATCTTCCTGATGGCCTTCCCATTTACAAACTGATACCGAGCGCCCTCCTTGCCAGGCTCGTAGACCTCCAATTTGCGAACGTCCGTTACCTCCCATTCAATTTTAGAATCTTTTTCCCTATCCTTTAGCTTAACCAAAATCTTATAAGCGTCTACCTTCTCGGGAACCCAAGCCTTTTCTCTCTTAGTTCCTTTTGCTATCCGGTAAATGATGCGGCCCGGATCGCCAGAGAGGCGCTGCAACCTGCGGTCCAATTCCAAGTTCAGCTTCCCAATAAGCTTTGTACAGTGCTCAATATCTACTTCGATGCCGTTAGCGCTCACCCAACTTAAGGACATTGCCCCAAGAAGCTGTATCGTATGGGTTTGCCAGCCGAATTTACACTTTGCAGCCAAATGCAAGTCGCTGTGAATTTCGGGATCGGGCTCTTCAATCATAACCCCATCTAACACCGCCATTTCCTCGGCAGCCTTCTTGGCAAGCATACGGACTGCTGGGAAGTTCCAAAGGACTTTCTGAATGTTCGCGACCAAGGAGGCATCAGCCATCGCATATGCCGCCTGGTCCTCTGTAATCTCTTCCTCGCGTCCCAAATATTCCCAGAAAGTAATCCCTTCACCTTTGTTAATATCCATCCCTAGCCAACGTTTACATTGCGGACCCAGCGCATAGACCGCTCGGCCCCAACCTCGACCCCACCAAACCGGATACAGTTCAGCACCTTTTTTTCGATTGAAGGTGTCACCGTAGATTCCAATATCTAGAAGCTGAACAAACAGCATAGTGTCATAGAGATAGCCGTTGGCCAGCTTTTCCATCATTATTTCATGGACCGTTTCCCGGAATCGAGGAAGTCGGAAATCCATGGTGGGAATATCGAACCCACCTATATTCCAACCACACCATATCTGTGTTGGATTGGCTTTGTGGTGCATCAAGAAAAAGTCAACCAACTGCCCCTTCCTTAACAAAACCGCATTACCTTTTTCCGTTCCAGCCGAACCCAAGACAATCTCCGGGAACTCCCCAGGCCAAATTAGCGTAGTTTCCAAGTCGAAGGCCATAAAATCGCCCTCTAGGATACACTGGCCATCCCACCAAACAGACTTTGGAGCCTGCGGGCTCTCTTCTTCAAGTTGATCCCACAACGTAGCACTCCGAGCCTTTGCTAGGCGCGTCTCTTCTAATCCGCTAATCGGGTCTTCAGTGGGGACATAAAACCACTTACGGAGCGTTCCATTCCATGTGAATGTATACACACGACCATGCATTTGCCGAGCAACTACCGTATCCGCCTCTTGGGCGACCTCCAACCCATGATCCGCTAGCAACTCCACCAACCGTTCGGGCTCAGGGCGAGAGCTTGGCCAATAAGGTAGACTTCCGGTGTGAGTCTCGCGAATGTTGATCTGCCGCAGCCTTCTCCGCAGCATCTTTTCTGGCGTTAATTCAGATGCGGGAATGCCGTAAAAATGGTCTGTAAACATGGCGCCACCTTGGTAACTCAGATAGCACCATTCTAGGGAAGCGGAATGAGTAGATTAAGAAAAAAATCGCTTTTCTTTGACGCCCACTAGTCTACGCGTTCTATGCCCTTCTTGGACACGGAGTAAATGCGTGGATCTTTGATACTGCTAGCGACAATGAAATCCTGAGCTTCTCCTAGAGCCCGGCGGGCAGAATCCGTCTCGGCAACTTCTATCGAACCATAGAAAATAGTGTAGTATTGCCTTGGGACAACCTCCCGAATCACAATAGCGCGGGAGTCCTGTTCTAATTTAGCTTCAGTTAGGGCGCCAGGATCAGCCGACGGAGACCGCCCCGCAGCAACTCGCGCTTCTTCGTCTTCCTCTTCGTCCTCTTCAACGTCGGACTCATAATCAATCAAGCGTTCCATGTAGCGGGTAGCTTGGCCCTCGGTGTCAAAAGACGACCTGTTACGGGGACCAGCAATCCAATCCGTAACCAAGCGCCCAACAACTCCGCTGCGCAGGGAAATGGTTTGGACTTGGGTCAAAGAATCAAATCCGGTATAGCTGTCCAATTGCTCTTCAAACTCTACGACTTCCTCATCCGACAGAGCACGCAACAATTCCTCCCGGTCGCCAGTTGGGATCTCCCCAATCTCACTCGCGGGTACCACATAACTGCCTCTACGACCTTCAATGAGATAGTATTGACCTTCTAGAATTTCTGGGTTTAGTTCCATTGCTTAAAGTATGTTTGACCGACGTCTCAGCTTATCATAACCCAGACCATCCACCAATCGCAATTCTGGTTCCTCAAAATCCACTTCTTCCTCAATTTCAGGAACGAAGGGATCAGCCGAAGCCGCCTCCAACCCTCTGGACTTATCGTATTCAATCAACTCCTTGGGAAGTTTCGCTTCTCTAATCTCTGCCTTCACTTCCGCGACCGAAGGAACATAAGTGAGGTCGTCATCTATCTTTTCTTCTTCTTCAAAAAAGGCTTCTAGAATAGGCTGATCATCTTCTGACATGCCAAAGTGCCAAGTTTCGAGTAGTTGATAGAAAATTCGCTCTTCACCCTCAATCTCAACAGCACTAACAGGCTGCGCACCAAGCTTATCTAACGCCCGTTCAGCCGCTTTGTTAAATTCTTCGTCAGGACTATCCTGCCACCATACAATAATGTCGGTGGGCCACGCATAAAGAGGCCACGCATCGTCGCCCTCAGCACCCACCCGAACTGGAGTTGTATTCGTAGGCATCAACAAAACTGGCCGCAAGGGATGCCCCAGTACAATTTGTAGAAAGACCGGATCGACCCCATCATAATCGGCCGGTAAATAGAAAGGAGGAAGCAAGGACTCCATTACCAGGGGATCATCTTCCCAACCCGGCGGCGGCAAGACATCGGCATCACCATTTCCGGTAGTTTTAGCTCCGCTAGTAGTTCTGGCTGCTACAAAACGTTCCACTTCATCCCATTTTTGAGCCATCTCTTTCGTAGTCGGCGTCAAGTCAATAACACTCTCTGCAAGGTTGAAAACCAAAATACTGTTATCACTGAGACTAAATTGATAGACGGTCTGCGGCGACCAGCAGATTTGGTTCGTCAAATCCGTAATGAATTCTTGGTTCGCCTCGGGAGCCTTATGGCCCGTTAAGCGTTGGTCTACAAACGCAACTTTCCGGTCTATCAATATCGACCCCTCGCGGACACGGGGATCACAATCTCTACGACGCTCGTCTAGAACTCCATATATCTCCGCCAAAGCGGAAACGACTTCGTGAACAAGTTGCTGGTCCATCCAAGCCCCAGAGTTAGAGACAACACTTGATGATACCCGACATATCATAGTGGAGGAAGCGCCACCACCCACGTTCGCGTGTTATAGTCCTGCACCGCAGTACACCCAACAGCAAAGCTACCAGTAGTGAATTCTTCCTCCGTTTTTCCCATATAGCTAGCCTTCAGCCGAGGAATAATCTCTTCCGTAACCAGGTAGTAGATCACTCCAGCGCTAAAGGAGCGACTTTTTTTACTATCACTGATTAACAAATGGCGTCCATCCGAGACCGCTTCGATAATCTCAACAGCCCAAAAATCAGTTTTGGGGTTCTTTCCCGCCACAAAATACGCATGGTAGACCGGCTCTAAACTCTCGGGCAGCCCAGGTCGAATGTTGTGACGAGCAAAAACAATGAAATCAAACCATCGATAAATCGGATCCTTACCTAAAACATCTCGCGCTTCTTTTTTACGGAACAGAGAGCAGATGGGAAACACCCTTTTTATCCGACGAGGCTTGGCTTCTGGAACAAGCTCTTCCATGCTCCGCAGAAATTCTTCAGGGTTAGTAAAACTTTCAGGTCGCACCCGCTCCTTACCCGGCTTTGCCAAAGCGAGCTTCTTTTGGGTGTTCAAGAGATCCAATGCGTTGAGACACAATCCTGTGAAGTTATGTGCTACACGATCTCTAAGATCCGGAGTTAGACTCATATTCATTTAGCAATTAGTTGCAACCGCACCCATAGCTATACGCCGGAGGCGCCGCACCAGAGGGATTACCGCCAAAGTCCATGTTCGGCTGACAATAGTTATTAGGAGTATACTCGACTCCGCCACCTTGTACTTGAACATTTGGCCAACCAATACCGAATCCTTGATCGAGCCCTAAGCGCGTTGGGGCGAAACTGATCGTAGCGCCCTTTTGGGTAATTGCTTGAGGAATCTCCGGATACTGATAAACCATTACCCCGAAAGACGATTCTGGGATGCGCCGGGCGATATTGTGGTCGTATTCCATACCAACAGCGTATCGCTGCTGAGATGGATCCCAAAGAAGAGTAACTTCGCTAACGCTGTTGAGACTTAGCACCATACGCTTAATTATGCGTAGAGCTTGTTGCTCCCAGCCACTTGGAATTCGAGTAGGACCCATAAGTATCACACCTCCGCACGCCTAGTATCCACAATATACGTGTTTCCTAGCGACGCCGCAAGGCTGCCCCACCGAGTCTTAGGGCAATAAGGACCTGCAACGAAAAAAACCGCCCGAAGGCGGCTCTTTCGTTGGGTCACTGGATGCTCGTCATCATCTAGTCGTTGAACTTGACTCCCGCCCCTTCAGCCATCCGCGATTTCAGTTCCATCGGGAGTCCTGCCGCGTCTATGAGCAGTTCGATTTGCCCGCGCAGATAGGCTCTAGCCCCCGGATCTGTATACAGTTCGTGTCGGGCGTCTTCGTTGAAGGCCCAAACGTAGCCCATCAGGTCGCCCACTGTAACAGTCTGATTCTTGATTGAGATCCAGTCCAGTTTCGACCAGTCCAGTTTCGATTCCGGCATGCCGTTGTTCCTTTCGGGTCAGATCGTCTTGCGCGCATAAGGCGGGCGCATATCCACCACTTCCATCAGCGAAGTGCTTCGACGCCGAGTGATGCTATCACGCCAAACCGCAAAGTCAAAGGAATTTCCGATGAAGCTTCATCCACCTCTCGGCCTACTGGGTACCAATGTTCCCTCGGCGGTTCGATACATCACTTTTGCTTTACGGAAATCAGGATGCTGGGCTATCAATTCACTTACTTGCTGTTGCACGCCATCAAACCTTCGACCTTCAGCAATAATCTCCCCTTCAAACCGAGCAGTATACGCCCCGCTATTCCGGTCGCGCCCGATCTCTATTACTGCTTCCGTTTCTAGTTGGTCGGCCTGGTCGCTTTGCCGGGGCGGGCGTGAAGGGCGTGAAGGGCGCTGCGGGCGCCTCCGAATATCAGGATCGCTATTTCTTGGGTGAAGCACCCGCCGCTGCTGGCCAAGGTCGCTGAAATCTTTCTTGGCTGGACGGGGAGAGGTCGAAGGTTGTGGCTGTGGCGGATATGCATTCCACTGGGGCTGCGGTTGTTCCAAATAACCGTCGTCCCCTCCCGGAAGGTTGTATAGCAGCGCCTCTTCTTCCTCTACTATATCGGCCGCTTCCAGCACATCGCCCACCCGAGTGACTTCTCGGACCAAAAGCAACACTGACCCTTCTTCAATCAATCGGTACCCCTGTTGCCTCAAATACTGCCGGGCTTCGTGTTCTTCTTCCGAGTCTCGTCCCGAAGAAGGAACACGCCGACCAGTTTGAAGGGGAACAATTTCCGGCTCCACTTCCGGCGCCACTTCCAACTCCACTTCCGGGATGTCGCCAAACTGATCATTTGGTAACTCCTCAGCGGGATCCTCATCAGTAAGAATAGAAGTCTGGGCGGGAAGCCCTAATTGCTTCAGGAAAAGCTCCCCGGCGGCTTGAGCATTAGCAGCGAAGACCGGACGGAAGTGACTTCCTGCGCCATTATGTTCAGTTAGAATTTCAGCTTTGCTCCCCGTGAGATAGGGACCCAAATCGTGGCTGACAACAACGCGATAATGCGTACCATCTTTCAAAAGCGTAACGCTGTAAGCATTAAGATCGAACGAATAAGTGGGCGTCATTTTCCTTGGAGCGTTAAAGATGAAACCAAGATGATCTAAAACCTTAATAGCTACTGAACTATCGTCGGTGTTGATTCCGTACTTACCCCTGACGCATACTCCCGCTTCATCGCTAGCAGTATCGATAACCGCAGCAGCTTTCTCTCTCGCATCGCCAGGTTTGATGGGAATTCCCAAATGCTCCAGAAGGCATGCATACCACTGATACCGAATAAGAATATCGTTACAGGCACACTCTTCTAATCGCTGTGCAATTGCCAGATTCGCTTTCCGCTTTAGCTCATTGATCTCATCCACCAACTCTGGATCCAACGATTCCAAAGCGCCAATGCGCAGCATCGGCACAATTCCCATTGACGAAGTGTGGAAACAAACATCGAAAGCTATCGGACTAGCAGCATCTTCAAAAACTGGAGCGTATCCGACGTACCACGTGCTCGTATTGCCCAAACGTTTAGCCTTACCATCGCCAATATTCGCATAGGAACCAGCAATAGTGGGAACGGTTATCAGTTCCTCAAAGCGAACATCTTGAAGGCCAGCCAACCCATCAATAAAACCCTTCACAAGTTGCCAGGTTTTAACCGGCTTTGCTGTTATCGGTACTTCGTTCCTGCTCATTTTCATTCTCAGTCCGAGTTTGTATTAATTCACTTTAATTCGTAGTGGACTCCCCTTCAACTGTTTTTTCTTTCACGGGGCCGCCCAAGCGAAGGTGAATCTCCTTACTCGATAACAACTTCTTCGCAATCTCCACCAAAAACGTCTCTAATACCCGCATCCACATGATTTCGTTCTCGGGCTCGACACCGAACCAACCCGTATCCTCAACTGCTTCTTTTTTAGTGGTACGGACACTCAGACGATCCGGCTGAGCTTCCAATGGAAATCGGTAAATCGTAAACCGGCGAATCCTTGGTCCAGCAATATACTGATGGGCATATGTCCAACCATCCCGGTCGTCACCATAGATTTCCACTAAATAACCCACAATGTCCATAATGGCATCAGAGCGAAGGACCGGAGATGCGTATTTTTCTAATCCGGTAAAGGACGCAATAAATCCATCCAAATTTTTACACCTAAGAGTTCGTCTCCGAGTAGGAAATATTTTCTGGTCAGTATCAACGATATGGGTATCCATTACACGGCGGCTGCATAAAAGTCTGAATATTTGGAACGCTGCATGAGTAGTTAGATGCGTAGACCTGGGGGTTTACTGCGGGCGGCGGAGGTACCGCACCCGGCAGCTTTAATTGCCCTAGTGTACCGGCTACCGTAGGAGGTGCCAGAAAATATCCGAAAGTGGTGGGATGATAGTTCATAGAATTTCCTTTGGTAGTCTTCTTGGGCTTGGGACTCAGCATAGAATAACCAAGCCACGCACCGCTCCCCACACCACCCAAAAGGATTGCCAAACTTATAGGAGTGCTAGCCCAACCAATCATCCAAGCCGGAATAGCGGATACCACGAACCCGACTCCAGCCCCTCCAACCAACCCAACCCATGGGAAGACATCTTCTAGAAAAGCTCCTATGTCGGGGAAGCCGGGAAGTGAGAACTTAACATCAGGCAGACTAGCCATGCTTTCCCTAACACTGCGTGCATTACCTGCTGCTGCGGCTTCAACGGCCTCACGATGCGTATCATCAACATCATCCTCCATTTTTTCCAGGACAGCCCGTTCCACCTCTTTCACCTCTTTCTCCACTGCCACTACCTCTACCTCCGTAAGCTCCCTAAAAGCCTCCCTATCCGCTCTAGCCTGTGCCCTCTCTCTAACCTCTCTGGCAGCAAAAGCTTTTTCGTATAGCAAAGGCCATATAGCAGTTATAGTAGGCGCGGGCATCGTGGGCGGCTGTGGAAGAGGATGATCCTTATACTGGATTTTATGTAAAAACGCCCACACCTTCGGGTCCCGAAACCCGGCCATGGCGATCACTGTAGGCGTCGATCCTGCGAGAGATCCCGCCTTTTCTGCTTCTTCTAATGCTCGTAAATAAAGACCCGGATTCGCATAAGCTGCATCTCGGAATTTGTTTTTACGAAAAGAGTCCGAGCCATAATCATCCGGCGGTTTCAGATGCCCAAGCCCCGGCAAGTCCCAAGGATATTTAACCCCAGGATATCTAAACTCCTTCTCTTTCTCCATTGCAAGCTCAACATACTTCGGCGCAGTAACCTTACGCCGTCTTCCTGGCCACGCAAACCCTCCTAATGTGAGAGGAGCACCAGGCGAATAGTTATTTGACAGTACCATAACAACCTTGCAGAAGAGCTTTCATATATAGTCGATAATAGCTCCTACAAAGAATCGAATCTAGGGCCAGCAGCCAGCTTCACGGTTTCGGTGGATTCTTCCAAATCCTCTAAAGTTTGATCCGCCATGTAGACCGCCATGTCGAGTAAGTTTTCCGACTCATACTCATCCCCTTGCGAGACCAACCGTTCATGGGCCGGAATAACAGCCATCTCTAATGCATCCAACGCCTCATCAATATCTTCAAACTCTGCCACCCATGTGCCAATCTCTAAAGCCAAGTCCGCCGTCTTCGGTGCGTTCTTCTCAAGAGCTTTCTTATCTTTAGCAATATCGTTCAATTCCCTAGTCAAGTCTCGAAGAGGATCCTTCCGACTACTTGATTTAGGGCCAGCGGCAACCAACCGCATTTTCGGGGATCGCTCTCTTTCTATCCCGCCACGGAGACGCTCAATCAGCTTCGCCTTCACCGCTAATGCCTTCTTAACCGCAGCTTTACTGGGAGCTTTACCGGCAGTCGCCAAAGCATAATAGAGGATAATGATTCCGCTCCCCCACGGACCGGGAGTCACAGAGTCTATACCTTTAGCAATCGCGAAGACTCTTTCAACCTTTTCTGGCGGAAGTCCTGTTTCCTCTACAACAGCCTTCGCCATCTTTGGCGCAACCCATAGACTACTGAGAACAAAATTACCAACAGCCTTAAGCGCCTTCCCAACGCCTGGGAGATGAGTCACAGGCAACCCGATACTGTCAGTTAGTTTTCGGAAGTCGCTAGTATTATAAACGGAATCAAAAACCGTCTTAACCGAATCCCAAACAACGTATCCCTTCTTGGTCTTCCACTTTTCAAAAGCCTGTTCGTAATACTCGCGCAAACTGCGAGATTGGCTTGGCATCGACACTCCAGTAGAAAGCCTAGGCCCAGCAGTGTCGGCCCCTCTCACTGGGATCCTTTCTTGAACCCTCTGCCACCACCATTCAAGGAAATAAAAATAGTCAGGCCCTGTGAGGGCCGCGCGCGATGAGCCAGGATTGTAAAGGGCGGAATACGACATAGCAGCATCAGTAACAGCGGTCCGGACATAATAGTAGGTATTCTCTCGGGAGCGAAACCGCACGGCCGAACGGACAAAATAATCAGGATCATCCGGATCGCCCTGCCCGCTACTGTACTGGGTCATCGCCTGGAGAAGGCCCATAAGTCCTAGTACCGCACTAAGTATATCTTGCGGCCACCCCACCACCGCCCCTGCCTCCTCCCCTAATGGCAAAATATCATCATCAAGTTCATGCCAATATTCCTCCGCTCGCACCAAAAAGAGATGTTGTGCAGGGTGCCGAGGACCCAAAGGCATATTGCCAACAAATTCTAAAATGGGCTCCACGTCCTTGAAAAAGACCGACCACGGCTCAGACAAGTATTTGAGCTTCAATACATTGAATAACCCATCAATGGCAACCCAACCCGCACGAATAGCGGCTGCCGGACCCAACTCTGTTTCCATCCAAACCTCTAAATGGGGGGCCAATTCCTCAAGTCCAAGTCTCTCCTCCGTGGGAAGATATATCTCCTCCGGCCCCGGAACATGGATTGGCTCACCTTCATGCAGATAACGGTATAAAGATTGGTATTGGTCTGAACTCATACAAAGAATCCAATGCACATTTTTCTCAATGATAACAAAAAAGGCCGACCACACGAACCGCTTGGTTTTTTCGGAGGTTGTTCGTTTGTTTTAACCGTCAAATGTTAGGATATGTCTAAATCACTATGTGAACTCGGCTATGAATATGTCCCCTGATAATGCAAATCCTCTGTGTGAAAATGGCTGTGGCAATAAAGCAACTCACTACGCTAAAACTAGCGACAAGTATGTATGCAATATCATACCCGCCAAATGTCCAGCCATAGCCGCCAAAATAAAAAAGACGAAGTCTTTGATGACTGAAGACAAAAAACAACGCCGAGCAGAAAAGTATATTAGGACTTGTAAGGAACGATACGGCCCAGACCCACATAAAAAATTCCGAAGAAAAGCAGACCAAACCTGTATGGAAAAATATGGAACAGCCAATCCTTTATCAGTAAAAGAATTTCGTAAGAAAGCCCATCAAACTTGTGTGGCATTATATGGCGAAAACTACCAATCTCAATTTGCCGAACAAGCACAACAAACTTGTATTGATCGATATGGCCACGTAATGAATTTTTCGTCAGATGAATTTCAAGCAACCTTTAAACGAATTATGTTGGAGAGACACGGCTTTGAAAATCCTTCACACATGCCGGATAATAATGCAAAATATAAAGCTACAATGCTTAAAAGATATGGCGTCGATCATATTTCAAAAAGTCCAGAATTCCGTGAAAAATTAAGAAAAAGTCTACTGAAAAAATATGGTGTCGAGAATGTCATGCAAATTCCAGCAGTAGTTCAAAAAAGCCATAAAGCAGCATTTAAATGGAAAATGTACACTTTTCCGTCGGGCCGAAAAGACTGTGTCCAAGGATACGAACCCAAAGCATTGGATCAGCTTTTACAAGAAGGCTATCACGAATCAGCTATCTTGACGTCTAAATCCGATATGCCCCACATCCGGTACGAGATAGACGGATCGTTTCATAGATATTTCCCGGATATTTTCATTCCATCCCAAAACTTGATAATCGAAGTTAAGTCCGATTACACGCTACAACGAGATGTAGCCTTTCAACAAAAGAAAGAAGCCACTCTGCGTCTAGGCTTTAGCTACCGATTACTGAAGTACTAAGCTCCTTAGCCCCTTCATCAAAGTCAACAGGACAGGCACCACCCAAGGCACAACCGATGTGAACTTTATCGATGTCCTCAGCCATCTCTTCTGTGATATGACGCATGGCCTCTTCGTACTCCACTTTACTAGTTGGCTGTTCTGGTTGATATTCGTACGAAGTTGCCTTGGTTTGAGGCATCACTGCACAGCATTTGATGGTGGGTTGATACTTCTTCATCATAGCCCGGAATTGTTGGAAGTCCACTTTATCGGGAGAATATTTGAGGGTGTATGAGCAATTATTTGAGAGATCGGGTTGCGGATAGCCAACACCATCATAGCCTTGGAGCCAATACTTTTCACAAAGCTGTAGCCATTTGTATTGTTCTTCGGGTTGCGCTTCCGCTGCGGTGATAAGCTTGTCTCCTAGACCAAGCTCAGTAATCTTAGGAGCAGTAGGGAACCCCACAATTGTGGTGCCCTCATATGACTTAAGTTGACGGGTGGGATACCCCCTAGCACTATATATAGCAACCAGCGGATCATCGTTGCGAAACTGCACCCAACGAAGGTACCAAGCCATGGATGGCAAGTGCCAACCTTCCGTAAGGCCCCACAATTTTGACACGGTACCACTAGGTTTGACAGTAACGGTTGTATGCGGCATCGTTACATTCAGTTCTTTGCAATACCGTTCGGCTTCGTCTCGTACTGCCCAATGGAACCGAGACAGAGCGAACCAGAAATCTTTTGATTTTTCTTCGTTGACTAAATCTTTGAAACCCAGCTTGAAGAATTTCCATGCGAACTCGTGAATGCCCGTGAGGCCTACTCCTATACGGTTAGTGCGCTTGACCTCGCGGTGATATAAACTATCCATAAGGTTAGTGCGAATCAGTGCCCGTGTAGTAGCGCGAAATGCTTCTTCAGCCTCCTCCAAACTGTCGGCATGGAAAGGTACAACGTCCCCAAGAGTACAGTAGCCACCCAACAACAAAAGTACAATTTCCGAGCATGGATTAACAATGTACTTGTATTTTTTTCGTTTGACCTTTCTGACCAAGCGGTGCATCAAAATTTCAGTATCTTCGTTGACCTGGTAGCGCTTGCTCCCAATCCAACCGTTCTCCTCAAGCTTATCTAAGCCAATATTATTTTGTGTAAGCTTGTGAACGTTGATCAGAGCCGGCTCCCCAGTCCCGTCAGCATAGGAGGCTTCGGTAATAGCACGAAATACCCGACGAGCATGTTGTGCGTCCTCAGCCATAAAATCGCCGTGATTCTTCTTAATTGACAAGAGTTCCCAAAACTCTCCGTCTACTGTGACTGAGTTGTTGCTACTCCAAAGGAAGCCGAAAGGAACGACTGTTTGGGCTTTCCGGTATGCAATAATCTCTTGCCATTGCAGATTAAGGTATTCAATGGGCCTCTTAATAGTAATAAATTCCAAAACGTCAAGATCACGCCAAGTTTTTGTGCTCATGCGTGCTGAGTTATGAACCACCAATCCATCGGCTGTAAACTGATGAATACCCTCGACTTCAATATCATAAGTCGCCACTGAACGCCCCGAAGACACAACTTTCAACACCGGAACCGGCAACGCTTCAAATTGAACTCCTCCACGCACGCTCATACGATGTGTAGGCTGATTTGCGTTAGGGGTAATCCAATGGCCTTTATATTCCTCGCGAACCATCTCAGTTGGAAAGCTAAAGGTGTGGATACTAAATTGGAGTGACTTGTCGAACTTAAGCGATTGGGCACTAAATCCTTCAGTTATAGCCTCTAGATTTTCCATACCTTTGATATGGACGCTTATTAGATCTTGCCAATTTTCCCCTCTTTCGGTTTCAAATCGCCAATGAGGTAAAACACCTAAACTGAGACATAGTTCCGTGACACCCCGCGCCAACGTATCGTACACTGTGGAACACAGGTTTAGGGGCCGATTTTTTGAACACCCATCGGCATCAAATAGTCCGGCCAAATACGACCACCTTATCCCACGTGTGTTCTCGCGGATGTAGTCCGGAATTTCAATTGCCGTATTGGGCTTTTTGAAATGCTCATATAAATAAGTAGCCAACTGTACGTTATGAGCCACAACTTCTATGTAGCCTTCGCCTTCTTTTGGTTGCACGGTCGGGCGAGTGTTAAATCGGGAAATAATCCGCGATAGTTTTTCAGGAATTCCGGTGTATTCTACATCTACTGGAACAGCAATCCGAATTCGCCCGTGACCGTCTTTTGTAAGCTCGACATACCCATTCCCGTGGATATAGCCGAGTAACCACGCAACGTCTTCATCAAGTTCGGGGATGATCAGTTCTAACCCAGTAGTATTACGTTTGCTTTTTTGTTTCGCAGTAAGCTCATAACTTGGAAGTTTCAGGTCTTGGGTTCTTGGATAATCCCACCCAGACCGGTCAAAAACAAGACGATCTCCCGGGACGACTTCCCCAGCAGCCTTAAACACCCAACCATGAATGGAATCAAATACTGCTACCTTGTGATTTGACGTACATTCAAATTTGCCAAATTCATGCTCGATGAAAACGGTCTCTTGAATACCCTGATCGAAGAATGCAGATACTTTTCCAATACCCGCCACCGTTTCGACTACATCCCCGACTTGCACCTTTTCAATAGGCTTGCAACCATCAACTAGCTTAACAAGCGTTTCGGCCGGTAAACAACGACGGGCACCTCCAACTAAAACACACTCAGCAAAATAATGATCAATATACGTAGCCTGCTTCCATCGGGGTAAATTACTTCCCTTAATGGTCGCACCCTTCATGAACGCGTTCATTAGTGGAACAGGACCACTCGCGGGGCGGTTTTGCATGCCCTTAATAGGAGCCCCTTTTTCTCGAACCTCCGAGAAATCGAGGATCAACATTTTGTCCTTATGAACTTTTTCGAAGGCAGCGTTTTCCCATATTTCCAAGGCCTTGCTCCAGCCTTCTCGGGTGTCCGGAAGGGTGTACCAAAGGATATCCCGGCCGTATTCGACTAAATTTCCGAAGCCATCAGGAAGCACACCACGCTGAATACGTCCTTGTCTCCCCTCGCAGTATTTATGCTTAGCATCGCGTACCGACTCGTGAGCCGAGTAGTCAAAATCGGGGTGACTTTCATCCAATACACAACGTAGCGTCGGTGCATGGTCCCAGTTGACCAACATCATGTCTTCGTCGTAGCAGCGTCCAACGCCAGACCCATGTAAAAGGAGAAGGAAAAGACTGAAAGATGTGGCAGCCGTAGCGCAGTTAGTAAAGCATTCAATTCCTCGGCCCGGCTGAGTTTTATCACCATGTTGGAGATGGCGCCCCGACATTAACATGGTCGCGTTACCTAAATGCTTCCTTAAAATCTCGTATTCTTTCGCCCGCTTCTCTTCTCGGGGTTCCAATAAGCTGTTACCAAGAGCGACGCGTTCTGCCACGTCTCCCCACGTTTCCCAGCGCCAAGACTCGTTACCCGCTGCTACTTCATCCAAAGACAGTGTATGGCCATCCTTGTGTGAAATCTTTCGTAAAATAGTACGCTCAGCCACCGCCTGGCCCATACCTTCATGCAATTCGCGATACCACGGCTTCTGGCCGTTCTTTTTCTTGTCAGTCATTTTGATAGGATTCTCCGGCACCAAGGCAAATATCAGGGTCAGGGCGCAATCTCCCCGGCCCGCTATCCTCGGGCTTTCTACCACATTGGGTTTGTTAGTTTTCAGTTAACTGAAATTCTAGGCGCCCTAGGTCGAAACTTCAACCCTCATTTTCAGAAAAGAAATAACTAATTAACTCGACATTACTTAGTGTCGGCGGTTACGGTCTACCAACTCGCTGAACGCATACCGTATCCGCAGGCGAACGCGGCTCAGCCGCAAAATCCCCAACCTGAAAAGTGAAAATAAAAGAGGCCAACCCGTAGGTTGACCCCTTTCTTTCGTGACCATTTTGGTGTAGCGGATCAGTTTTCCTGCACAGGCTACACCGATTTTCCATCCTGTCTTGGCTCTGAAGATTCAGTGTCTCGAAGGATATCTTCGGAGCCAAAACCGTGGATCCAGAAACGCGACAATCGAGCATCCTCCTCGCTCAATTTTTCGTCGGTGTTGTCTTTCCTCAATCTGGCCTGAAATTCCAGTGCATTCGCCGCCATATTCCGGCACAGATCATTCCAGGCCTCATCACGACTGGAACCCTCCCCAAAAAAGACAAGCACTCCCTCAAAATGAACCATGAAGGCACACTCCCCACTTGTCCATTCACCATAGTCCACCGGAATAGCCACCTGTAGTGCAATACCCGTGAAGTCCTTGTGGCTTTCGGGCCGGTAAACTTCCAGGGTGCCCTTGGGACGACGACGACGACGCTCGCGCACTGCTTCCTTCTTCTCCCGTTCCGCTTTGTTTCCTTTGGTACGGTCGCCCAATTCGGTGGCCACGTCCGCAGAAGTATACTGTTTGGACTCCGGGTTTGCTTCGATGAGCTTCATCAAGTCTTCCAGTACAGTTTTGAAGCCGCTACCCGGCTTGCGGCCCCGCTTGGGACCGCGCAGAACATTCTCCTGCTCATACTCAGCCCAAATCTTGGCACAGCTTACCGCAAGAACCTGCGCATGCTCAAGATTCCGAACCGTCAGCCGGCTGCTATTGCCTGGCAGATCAGCGTCCCCATCCCGACGCCCCCAATCATCTCTCAGCTTCTGGTTGACCTGAAGAATGGCGATAGCTTCGCCGTAGTCTACGTTTCGCGGCATTTGGGTTTTCTCCTATAGGTTAGGAAGTTGGCGGCGAATGGAGCGGCGAATGGAGCGCCGATGGGCAATACGGTCACGGCTGGTCCAGTGTCTCCTGCAACCCTCCGGCGGAAACGATAGAGAGAAACAGCTTATTCGCCCCACGGTCGCCTCTAAACCTAATTCGCCCCTCTTCTTCCAGTTCAAGCAGAGCCGTACAATAATCAGCCCACGGCGCGGGTACACGCAAGATCACATAGAGATCCCCCATCCCTACCTCCCCTGCTCTCTCCCGAAGGAGCCCGATAATATCCTTTTTCATTTGTATGATCGGCGTCCATATTATCATAATTATCCTCGTAATTTTTCCTGAATCAGTTGCGATCTTCTCTACCACCAGCCAGGCGAATGTACTCCACATCGGTAGAAGTGACAAGGAACATCTCCACCGAACCGGGAACTGTACGGGAAGCTACACCATCCAAAACTTCCGGTGAAATCTTGGCCCGGAACCGCCCCACATTTCCCACATCTGGAGATATCACCCCCGCGTAGAGAGAGCGAAGGATAGCAACTTGCTGCGAGATGTCAAGAGGAACTTTCCAACTCTCCGGCGGAAATGATAGACAGGAACAGCTTATCCGCTGCACGGTCGCCTCTAAACCTAATTCGCCCCTCTTCTTCCAGTTCAAGCAGAGAGCCGTACAATAATCACCGCTCATCGATCCGATATCGGCATTGATAGCCAAATACTGAAAGCGTTGCGATACCGGTACGGTTTGTACGCCGCTCTCCGTTTTCTAGAATAAATGCGAGAGCCTTGTCGTATTCATGCATCACATAAGTGGAGTCATGCTTCATATTTCGTAGTTCCCTTTCGGTTGTTAACGGCCCTAGAATAGCGGAGCCAGGAAAAGGCGGCCAGCAAATTTTCTCTTGACTTTGCCGCACGAGAAGTTATGATCCCCAAAAGCTAGCGTTTGCTGGCGAGACAAAAAACAAGCACATGAAACTAGAGTACCGCGACTACCAGAACCGCATCCACGCCAAAGCACTGGAGTACCTCGATGCCGATCTGCCCGTCAAAACGAAGACGTGTATGATCGAGGGGCCCTGCGGATCTGGAAAAACGATCTCGGGGCTACGGATCGCCAAACATTGGGCACTTCAGGGCGCCAAGATTGGATGGATTGCACACCGGCGCGAACTTCTCCTCCAAATGGTTGCCGCAAACGAGCAGTTCAAGGAATTTCAGCTTCCCATTCGGCCAATCAGCCTCTTTGATCGACATCCGAACAAGCATGCCGACCTAACCCATATAGTATGTGACGAAGCACATTCAGACGCCACAGCCAGCGCATCGATGCTTCACGAAGCTATCAAGCCGAAGCAGATTCTTGGGCTCACCGCCACTCCTTACCGAACCGACAACGCGAAACTGATGTTCGCCAAAGTCATCAAGGATGCTGGAATCCACCAGTTAATCCGGGAGGGGTGGCTGGCTCCGTTTGAACAGTGGATGATCGAAGGCGAATGGAGCGCGGAGAATGTAGCAGCAGCCTACCTCCGTGAGACAGCGCGCTGGGGCAAGACGGTATGCTATTTCCCGAAGATTGCCCAGGCGATGCGGTGCGCCGAAATCCTGCGCCAAAACGGAATCACTGCACAGGGTATCACCGGCATAACGCCAAATCGTCGGCGGCTATTGGAGCGCTTCCATGCCGGCGACATTCAAGTCATGACCAATGTTGCCGTACTAAGTGAAGGATTTGACTGCTGCGCACTGAAAACGGTGTTTGTTCGTCCCTCCCGCCGCAAGCCAACCGTCCAGATGTCCGGGCGAGTCTTCCGAAAGCATCCCGACACGCCAATAGTCAATGTCGTCCAAAACGCTGAAACGTACTACCCATTCACACGCCATGCTCGTGCTGAAGGGCAATACATCTGGCGCAATGGTGAGTGGATGTCCATGACTCCAAAGAACCTGGCTCCCATTCTGAACGAGCAACGGCGAAAAATTTTGAATTCAGAGCTTGTCATTCCCGATTTTTTAGCGAGAATAAAACAGCAAGCAACCGTGGAGGAAGAAATTATTCGCGGAATGCTGAAACGTAGTCGAAACCGGAACCAAACCTAGGAGCACAGTATGCACCAACTTCCAATGGGATCGAAAACCACCGCCGAAGACCTTCAACGGGCCGGCATGACGTTCGACACCCACTACCTTTACCCAGACGACCTCAAAGTCCTCCGGGTCGAATGGCCGAACGACAAAACCGAAACGATGCTCCAGTTCAAGGACCAACACGGTAAGGAGCGGATGGTCTGTACCACGGGCCGCTTCTGGCGTTCGTTGTGCAGCAAGAGCGGCATCAGCGAAAACATTTTCAAGATTTTCACGCACGAAGAGGTGTGGGAGCGGATCAAGGAGACTCGTATCCTCACCAACAAGAGCACCGGCGACAACCGTTTGCGCTTGGTAGTGGACGGACGCAATAACAGCGCTTTGGCAATGACCCCCGCAGAGAAGGGGTATATTAACTACGAGAAATACCTCGAACTCGCAACGGGGCATGGCGGAACGGGATTCTCATACGGGGACGGCATCATTACAAGCGTCCACGAATGCAGCACACCAGCTATGATGGTGGATCAGGAACAGTTCCGCCCCCGTATCTATGTCGAAACCCCCATTGACGGACTCGGGCATCCCAATGTGTACCTGGGCCTATTGCGGGAAGTTTGCAGCAACGGCATGGTTGCCATGGCGAGTGCCTTCCGGACCGAAGTCACAGCGGCACAACAGAGCGGCGAAGTTGGCCAAAGCCCAATCATGTATACTCTTGATCGCATGTTCGAATCGTTCTCTAATGACGAAGGATTCGATGCTTTAAGTCGGCGTCTATCAACTGCGCGCATCACGCCACTGAGCATCGCGGAAGCCTCCCGATTCGTCCGCCTGCTTCAGAAGCATCGCAGCAAACTTGACTGGGAAGAGATTCAGGCATTCGAAAGCCTGTTGGGAGACTTCTGCCACGAGTACGGTTTGGTAGACCCGAGGCAGTTGTCCCGCAAGAAAATGGCGATTCTGCCCACGCACGCCACCGTCTACGACGCGATTAACTTCTTCACGGAGATCACCACACATAACACCAGTGGCGTCAACCGAAACGACACACGCTTCAACCGGGCGGTGCAAGCAGAGATCGGGCGCGTCCTCGCGAGCCCCGGCGGCTTCGACCTGGAAGGCACCGACGAGGAGCGCTATCGGGACAAGGAGTATCCGGCCTTCTACTTCAATCGTCCACAAAACAACGACTAATTCCATTAGTTACCGTTGACAGCGGATTCAAACTGAATTTAAGATAGCTCCAAGTGGGGCTATCTTCTTTTTGGACCATGATACTAATCCAATTAACCGACTTACTCCGAGAAATGGAACCTAGTGAAACCATCGGAAGTGAAGACGGAGGATTGTTTGCCATGCTCTTTGAGGGCTCGCAAATGGAGTCGGCAACGTTAGCTTTGGACGACACAGACCAGACCCTCGACCCAGAAGAAATGCAGGCACTGGCCATAGCAGAGGGTGGCGTCATCCTCTACCAAGATGAAGACGGTCAGTGGGGAATCGAATTCTTTGAAGACAGCGACGACCTAGAAGAGCGTTGGCTCGACTGGGAGAGCGAAGCTCGTGCCGCCTACGGGGAGGCGATGGAATTAGGCGAAGAGGACGACTACAGCTAGCAAAAGGAAATCGGGCTTGTAGGAGAAGCTGCGCTAATGTACAACCAACAAAGCTGATCTACTCCAGAAGGTTTGTCTCATGCCTGTGAACCCAGCAACCGACTTCGACAGCTTCATCGCAGCCCTCGTTATGGAATTTGAACCAGACGAAGACGTAACGGATGAAGAAACCGGCACGGCATTCAGTCTCTACCGAGGTGAAGTATTGGATGTGGACACGAACGTCACAGAAGAGCAAGTGGAATTTTTGGAAGACCACGCCAATGGCGGCGTGATTATCAAAGTCACCAATGATGACGAAACTTCATTCACGTGGTTCAAGGATCCGGAAATACTAGAAGAAGCTTGGCAAGACCGAATAGACGAAATCGACGCTGTGTGGGAAGAGGGCGGCGACGACGAGGAGGAAGATTTCTTCGACTTTGATGAGTTGACCGATGACGAGGAGGACGACGACGAGGACGACGACGAGGGAGACGACGAGGGAGACGACGACGGAGATGACGAGGGAGATGACGAGGGAGACGACGAAGGAGATGACGAAGGAGATGACGAAGGAGACGACGACGGAGATGACGAAGGAGACGACGACGGAGATGAATTTGATGACGAATTTGAAGAAGACAACCCGGAGAAATTGAATTGACAAGAAGAGAACTTTTGGATCGTGCGGTAGAATTTTCTGTCCTTAACCACCGCGGCCAATACCGAAAAAGCTTAGGCATCCCATATGTTTCTCACGTCCTCGATGTGATGAAACGCCTCGCTCAGTACGGCGTTACCGACGAAGAGTGGCTCGCCGCTGCCGTCCTCCACGATGTGGTGGAAGACACGGAGGCAACCTCAGAGGAAATCGCAAACCTCTTCGGTAAGCGAGTGGCTGCCATCGTTGATTACGTAACGTGGCCCCGCCAAATGAACAAACAAGAAAAATGGAACTATCTTGCCGCAAAAGTGGGCGACAATAACCCTGTCAGTATGGAGGGCACAATTCTCAAAATTGCCGACCGCATCAGTAACGTAGAAGACTACCGCAGCGTGCCCGACACGCACGGTTATGCTAGCAAATATGCCTTGGAGGGATTCCCGGTATTCTTCTTGTTTGTAACTCAGTTCAGCCAAGATTGGGAATCAATCGGACTGAAGGCAGAATCAAGCCTAAAAGCCGATTTGTTCGACGTGGATCGGATCATCCAAGAACGATACTCAAAATTCAGATTATTAGCGTTGTCAGGAGAGACTACTACTCTGGCCGAAGCCGCAGCTATGCGTTTTGGTCATAAACCACGATAGCCATATACCCTACAACCAAAAATCTCTGTTTCGGGCAATTCACGCTTGACGAGTTTCACCGAGTTCCTTACCCTATAGTGAAAGCAGTTGCAACTTGAGGAACCCACATGAAGCGCAGATACACCTTAGATGTCACCACTCAGGCCATTGAACTTTTACTGGAAATCCTGGATACGAAAAACAAGCGTCTTCGATCCAAGCTCAACAAGGTACACCAACGTATCCACGCATCTCTAGAACCCAACACAGAAGTCGATCACATCATCGAACCCGTTGACTTCACCGAAGGCGAATGGCTTAAAATGGCCAATGCCGTTCTATTGCAATGTACAATTCAACCATGCGGAGAACCCTTCAGCCACGGGAGCCCGCAAACGGAATTGTTCATCGCCATCATGGATACAACCTACGCTAAGTGATATAAGTACCTCAGAGACTACGGGGTAAATCCAGCCATATGAGAACCACATGAGAACCAGCGGACTCACTGTTGGAGTTGAGGAAGAATACACCCTTCCAACTCTGGAAGATTTTCTGCTATCCCAAAGACCAAATGGATGGATATGGGACGAAGAAGCGTCTATGACGGCTTATTTGCGACAAGGGAACCGTTACATTCCTGCGCTACAAAAATCAGTACCTATAATTGATCTTGCAAATTTGGATATGGACGAAAGCGAACGCGGTAAAGGAAAATTCTCTAGGTTCTTGAGAAAATTAATCGCCGCCACAGATCATTCGATTTATGTCGAGAATGTAATGGGAGGAGATCCCGAGAGAGACTTCCAACTTTCAGACTACTTCGACCGCTTGATTAGAGAAGGGGACTCACTAGGAGGAAATGGCCAGTGGGTCAAGATGCCCTCCCCAGGCGGGTTTGAATTCTCCCCCTCATTCTTATACTTACGTCCCAACCCATTACAGAATATCCCAAAGGGCCTAGGGAGTATCAATAGAAGCGAAAGGTCCCCTATACCAATCTCAGTCGTTGCGCACAACGAAGGCGGGGAGGAAATCGGCTGGGCCGAAGGGGTAGTCCACTATGCCGGTGAGAACGTCCACAACTGGGCCGCAATGCAAAAGATCGACCCAGAAGTTATGGCGAGCATAGAACCCATACAAGAAATGCTCCCTATAGGCATCTTGAAGAACCTATGGGTCGAGGAAGAATACCGCGGCAAAGGATACGGCACCGAACTACAGCAAACCTTAATAGACGAAGCATTCGCAGCAGGAGCCCGGACACTGATTCTTGAAGCCGATATAGGGGAAACAACAAACCCCTTCGTCCTCGAAGATTGGTTCCGCAGCTTCGGATTTGAAACGATTGGCTACTCTTCCGGCTATCCCATCATGGTCTTAGGTCCATCCGAATAGCAAATCACTAACCGATCATAGCTCCAGCGACACCACCTAAGTAGGCACCAAGCGGCCCCGTAAGCAGAAGCGAGCTAGCCACCGACAAGCCAGTGCGCCAGTTTGTTCCTAAGCCCCTAGGGAGGAGGTAGTAGGTTCCCATACCACCGCCGACAGCGCCACCCAAATAACCTAGACCCATGCCTAGGCCAACACCAGCCAACATTCCGCGGATGCCATCGGACCACTTCTCATGCGACTGGGTTATCCCATCCGCAACTCCTTGAGGATTGACGCCCGGCTGTACCACTACCACTCCCACTTGAGCAGGACTCGCAAACGGCAGTACAGGTGGGGGAAGATGAATTCCACTAATGGTCCTACTAGTGATGTATCCGTTCATTACTTTTAACTCCAACTATATCTTGTTTCGGTCATTCTAGAAAATTACATAGCCGAAACAAATAGATGCGCCCGAAAACGCCCGTTTGGCAACCGAAGAAAGAGATTGTTGCTTGACACCCGAGTCGAGAAAACGTTGAATTATCCTAAAGAACTGCCAGCCAACGGTGACACAGTGATTGATGTAATGGAATGGTTTAGGCGCTGGCGCAACGAACGGCGGGCAACGCGTAAGCGCAAAAAGCACGAACGTAGATTCTGGCGTCTTCACGGCAGGCTATGCAAAATTGAGCACGAACTGACTGATTTGTACAGGCGCCGGTATACGGACAAAGCGTTGGACGGAGACACCGACAAAGAACGCAAGTTGCGCATCGAAAGATTCACTACCGTCAAGGATCGCGGCCAGTTCAAACACAAAATCGGGCCGGCGTTCACAACCGGACACCTACGGGCGGCGGGAAGGTTTTACGCCACATGGGATTTGGCAAGTAAGGAAGAACTGCAAGAAATGCTCGTTGACGCCCTTACACCAGAGGGAGGATGGAGCACCGATTAAGTGGACAACATCCGGCAACTAAAATGGAGAAATTGAAATGAGTATAAAAATCCCCCTCTTCTGGGCCCTCTTCCCCATCACCATCCCAATTTTACTGGTGCGCATAGCACTGGCAACCGCCTGCGCAATCGTATGCTGGCCTGTGAACGTAGTGTCATTTGTGGAGGAAATACCTTCCCGTCTCCGTGGCTTTGGGTGGAAGACCAGCTACAAAGTTCTCAGCAAGGAAGCCGTCAAGGGGACCCGTCGAGAAGTACTCATCACTCCCGGCTGGATACTACGCCTTGGTGGACTTCATTCTCGGATAGTCACAATTTGGCAGTTCCAAAAGTGGTGCTATTCCAATGGCCACGAAGTTCATTACAGCTTCGTACGCATTATCCGACACGCTGAGGAATTGGCAGAGGAGCAGGCGGACGAAGAAAAAATGATACGCGAGAGATTAGAAAAAATCAAATTGGCCGGTTAAGTCTTTTTTACTCTCTCTAGGAGAAACTCAAATGACTAAGTACAGAATTCTGTTCGCAATCCTATTGGCCTTTGCGGTGTTGCTCGGCTGCGCCGACCGTCAAATAGAAGAGCCACCTTTTTCTCCCCTCGACCCGTATGACGAGTCTTTTGAGGCAGACAAAGCAGCCCGGGAAGCTCGCCCGGGAACTCCCGAATATCGAATCGTCGCCGAGATGGAGCTTGCTAGTGTTCTGCTAGATAAGGAAGCTTATGCAAACAATCTTCCAATCCAATATGCTTATCTAGAAGCCGCGCTTAAACATCTAAAGAACACCCAATCTACCTGTGAAGAGTATGGAATTACATACTATCGCTTCCAGCATATATCCATCTTACGTGCTATAGCCATCTTACGTGCAGCTTTTGACGAGATGACCGCAACAATCAAAACAACGGGCCCCAAAGAATTCACAGAAACCGCAGTTCTAATAGTAACTTTTAGAACGCAGCCGAAAACATGGGCTCCCAACTCAGAAATGTTCGGTCTCGAATTCCGATTTGGATTTGCTTTAGAGGGGTTTGCGCGAACGCTCATCTTCAAGAGTACACCGGAAGCTACACGTCGATATTACCAATACTTGCAAGCTCGGGAAGATGTTGAAAGCGTTGTTATTGACTTAAGCCCAGAGACGGAGCTAGTGAATCCCAAGAAATGATCGAAAAATTGCTTGAGCAGATACTCTAATTGAACCAGAATGAACCCGCTTTCAACTTTCCTCCTCAACCCTAGAAAGGTAAGAAAACATGTCCGCTAGAATCACTATCCCTCTCTCCCTAATTCTCTTCCCAATCACCTTGCCAATCGCTCTAGTACGAGTAGTAGTCGCTGTGGTGGTAGCTGTGATCATCGCTCCTCTCACCCTTCTCGATGGACTCGTAGGCGACGGCGAATTCACTGGTTATGCTCACAAGTACACCATCTTGGAGGCGAAGAAAAGGAGGCTAACCTGTGGAACGACCACTAGCATTTATCAAACTCAGAAAGTGCGCGTACATCCTGGGTTCATTCCTTATATCGCAGGCGCTAAACCAAAAATCAAAACGCTCTGGACCTCGCCATTCCATGAACAGTTCCTGGAAAAGGACGGGAAGCCAGCCTCCGCACATTTCATCAAAGGCATTGAAAAGGTAGAGTACGCCAAGAGGAAAGCTGAGGTAGTGAAAAGAACCCAGCAGCAGCACCTTTTCGCCATTCGCAACTCGCTGGAAGTGGAAGCCTAAACCATTTTCCATCGAATCATCAACCCATTTAAGGAAGTAAAAAATGAAAATCACTATCCCTCTCTCCGTCGTTTTCTTTCCAATCACTTTGCCCATTGCGTTAATACGAATAGCAATCGCTGGAGTGGTAGCCGTGATCATAAGTCCGATCAGCCTTTACACCTTTGGCACGGCGACCTCCGAATTCGAATCCACCTTTGGCTATGCTCGCAAGTACACCATCTTGAAAACCAAGGAAATGAAGAAGAAGAAGAGGGACAACGGCACCCTTCGTTACAGAGTGGACGAAGTGCGGGTGCGCCCAGGCGTCATTCCTTATATCGCTGGCGCAAAACCAAAAATTGTAAAGCTTTGGACCAATATAAACCCCCTCGGAACTGCTCTTCTTCCCTTCATAGAAAACGGCCCGACCCCGTCGAACCGCTTCAAAACCGGCTTTGAAAATGAACGGAAAGTTGTAAATAGTAAGTTCCGAGATAGGGAAACCCTGAACTTCAATCTTGAAACCGTCCGTGATGCGGTAGACGCATAAAAATTTCCCTCACCCATAGGAGTAAAGAATGTCAGTTAAAATCTCTATCCCTCTCTCGCTCATTTTCTTCCCCATCACTCTGCCAATCGCTCTGGTACGACTAGTAATCGCCGGGGTGGTAGCCGTAATCATCAGTCCGACCAGCCTTTACACATTGTTGAGGAGATCCGACAACACCTTTGGCTATACCCGTAAGTACACCGTTTCGGAAACGAGGACACTAAAGAAGGCAATCGCTCAGGATGGTAAGGGCTTCATCCCTTACCAAGTGCAGGAAGTCCACCTACATCCAGGACTCATTCGCCGCATCGCCGGAGCTAAGCCGAAAACTGAAAAACTGTGGAGTTACCTCAGCTATGAACTCCCGAGGCCCGCATTCCTTGAAGATGGTAGCCACGTACCACCCCAACTTACCCAAATGATTGAGGAGGCACGGAACAAGCAAAAAGCTAAAGAACAATACATGGACTGGCGGGAATCCAACCTTTATACCATTCGCAGCGCGGTAGACGCGTAAACCTTCCCACACCTTTCACCATAGGAGAAAAAATGTCAGTAAAAATCACTATCCCTCTCTCGGTCATTTTCTTCCCGATCACTCTGCCCATTGCGTTAATGCGAATAGTAGTCGCTGGGGTAGTAGCCGTGATCATCAGCCCTGTCACCTTTATCCACGGCGCCACGGGTCGCTTCAAAAAATACGAGTGGTTCGGATACGCTCGCAAATACACCATTTTAGAGACAACTCAGTACGATCAGTCGTACATTTATTACGTACAGTCTGTGCGGGTACGCCCGGGAATCATCCCATCTATCGCCGGTGCTAAACCAAAAATCGAAATGCTGTGGAATCGTCGCTACGCCACTTACAGCTTCATGTCAGACGGCACACAAGCAACCCCACGCTTTCACCAGGGCGTTAAGACCGTAGAGAGGGTTGCAGAGCAGGCGGAAGAGCTTAAAGCGAACCTTGACACCATCCGTGGTGCGACCCCCCGGGTGTAAAAGAAAAAGAAAAAGGGTCCTCGCATCCCGGCAAAAGTTTCGTACTATACCCGTGACGCGAAAGCACACAGACTACTCCTCCAGTCTCCACCCTCGGGTGTAGCTGGATCGCAAGACCAAGGGGTCTTGCAAACACCATAAAGGAATCGGAAATGAAGGCTCTGGCATTGCATCTACATCACTTGCACCTCCTCCTTATCGAGGCGGCGGTTGATGTCGTGCAATTAAAAAGGGTCCTCTAACCCCTGATTCACGAAAGTCAAACCGCCGCTCCTCAAAAGGGATCGGCGGTTTTTCTTTTGGCTCTTTGACAATTTAATAAATGCTACGCCGCTTAAGTGTTGAAGCTGCACGTCACACTGTGGATGTGAAAGGTCTGGAGCGTTACCAGAAAGCGGTATCATGCGGCCCTGTGGTGGAATGCAGACACGCGAGTTTCAGGAACTCGTCTTGAAAGAGGTATCCCCTTGTGGGTTCGAATCCCACCTTATGTCTCCTCTGCATAAGTAAGGCTCAGTGGCGCAATTGGTTGACGCGGCAGATTAGTGGTTACTCAACCACACCTTCAAAATCTGTTTCCCCATTAAGGGAGTTGTGGGTTCGAATCCCACCTGAGCTATTAATTCGGTGTGTGGCCAAACTGGCAAAGGCGCGAGGCTTCCGGGAATAGAATCCCGACAGAAGGTCCTCGTGGAGCGCAAGCTCCTTGTGGATTCGACTCCCACCATACCGATTTTAGTAAGTAACAGGAATACACACCAAATTGTGTTACATTGCCTCTACCGGCTTAGAGGAGGTGTAACATGGTTTGGAGAAGTAGACGATATACAGAAGCGCAATTTAGAGAGACGATAGCAAATTCAAAATCGATAGCTGAGGTGATTCGGCGGCTCGGGCTCGGAACCAAGGGACAAGGCAACTATTTTACAATGCACCGCCTGATTACCAAATTGGGACTAGATACTAGCCACTTCACCGGTCAAGCATGGAGCCGTGGCAGAAACCTCCCTAAACGAGACATCCAAAATTATCTGGTGTTGAACAAAATAACGGCACCAACCATCAATAGCGGCAAACTACGGGAGCGGCTAGTAAGCGAAGGATTGTTGAAAAACGAATGCTATGACTGTGGACGTACACGTTGGAGAGACAAACCACTGAGACTTCAAATCGATCACATCAATGGCAATAGATGGGACAATAGAATAGAAAATCTCAGAATTCTTTGCCCCAATTGCCATAGCAATACGCCTACCTTCGGAATTTATAATCCTATTCGTTACCCGCACACGAAATTAACTACAGTTCCAGACAAGGAAAAGTTGCCGTGTCAGAGATGTGGAAATCCGCTTCAGGGGAAGCAAAGAAAGTTCTGCTCTACTACTTGCCGTTATCCAGTTAGAGAAATCAAAACTTGTTTTCACTGTCACAAATTGTTGACTAGAAATCAAAGCAAATTCTGTTCTTCACAGTGCTATCACGAATCCACAAAAGGGAAAAAACACGACTGGGGGCGGAAGGTATCCAATCGCCCCTCTTTAGAAGAAATCATTCAAACCGTCCAAGAGACTAGTTGGCAACAAACCGCAAAACGGTGGGGAGTCAGCAATAATTGTATCCGCAAATGGGTCCGTTCTTACGGAGCCGATCCCAAATCAATTCAGAGCGGCTCAAAATACGGACCCAAGCCAAAACTTCCTTGACCCCCTCCCCAAAACCGGCCATCATTTTCCTCATCTAACCTCGTCTGGAGAACCAGAAATGATCACGAATCTACCACTAAGCGGCACCGTCGAAAAAAAGCGCTCTGATCTTGAACAATGCATTCGCGCATATCTGACAGCGCAGGAGATAACGAATGCTCAACTCGCTGAAACGCTCCATTTGCGCCCCACCGGAGTCAAAGTCATTCTGGCTCAGGAATGGTCGCTGGACATGGCGTTCCAAATCGCCGATGCAATCGGGATGAGCATCAGGATCGAGACGGACGCTGAAGAGACACTCTAATGTTCTACTACTACGGCGCCAAAAGAAGATATGTTAAACGGTATCCGAAACCTCAATACCGAACATGTATCGAACCATTTGCAGGATCAGCTTCCTACGCAATTTACCATTTAGTCCACGGGAACCTGGATCGGGCAATCTTGATCGAGAAGGATCCCCGGGTAGTCGAACTATGGCAAAGATTGATGAGCATGACATCTGAAGAAATCATGGCTTTGGAGCCGCCACCAATTGGCACCAAAACAAGCGATTTCTTATGGATGACTTGTGCCGCCTCAAACGCATTAGCTCGGTGCAAGGCATACTCTATCACTTCGCGGGCTGCCACTGTCTGGAAACACGTTCAAAAGCGGATGGCTCGGGAACTACCGGCAATAAAAAAAGGTGCCGAAATTCTCTTGGGGGACTATACCGATGCTGAGGACATTCCAGCCACTTGGTTCATCGACCCTCCCTACCAAGTGGTTCCAACAGAAACTAAAACAGCGTTCCCAAGAGGACGGGGGTATGCGCCCGGTTGTTGTGCTGACGACATTGACTACGAGGAACTTGGACTTTGGTGCCAAGCGCGCAAAGGACAGACGATAGTTTGCGAAATGGACGGAGCCGATTGGCTTCCTTTTGAAACTCTGTATAGCGGACACGACTCGTTAGGAAAAAAGACACCCGAAGTGGTTTGGATCAAAGAGCCAAAACCTGAAGCTTTCACACTATTTCCTTGACCCCACTCTCCCCCTATCGCATCCTCTACGGGTACGCTTCCGAACCGCGAAGAGGATTTCCAATGACCGACACCCCAACTAAATACCGCGGCCTTTCTAAACAGCTATTCGCCGCCGGCGATCAACTGCAACGCGAAGCGATTCGGTTGGAATGTGAAGCTGTAGAAGAGGCCTTCCAAAAGGCCGCAGAGGAGTTGGTGATCCCGGAGAGTGAGGACTTTTTATTGGATTTCAGTTGGAAGTTAGCGGAATACGCTGGAAGCGGTTGGTATGCCGAGGGAACTGCCATAACCGATAGTAGTAAAAAGTTCATCGAAGATGTTTCGCTTCTCACCGGCCATCGGGACCATCCAAAGTGGCAAACGCTTGCGAAACGACTGGCACAATGGAACGTGACAATGGGACAATGGACTCCTTCCCGCCCGCTCATTCACTTTGCATCCCCCGAAAAAATGGCTTCGTGGCTGAATACCCATTCCCACTTAACGTTCGCCAATCTAACCTACACCATTGAAAAGATTCGGCCCCTCCTTCAGGAAGAAGCCGTTGAGGCCCACAAGCGCGCCGCTACGCTCGACTCCGCATTGAGAGATTTGAATCGTGCCGAACGTCTCCACAACCCAACCGTCGCGATTCGGTACAATAAAGTCGATTGGGAGAAGGTAACAAGCGGAAAGCAAAAAGCGCCCCAGTTCCTTGATCTGACCAAAGCAGGGTTCAGTTGGTTGGAGGGTAACGAATGGATTTATGTGCTGCCAGGAATGCCGGCTGGGGACTATCGATATAACCATTCCAAAGAGTCTTCTCCTGATTCTCCTGAAGTAGGAATAACGCGTGAAGAGGCCATTGTTCGGACGAACAAGGATTATTTGGCTCTTTACCGCCCTATCGGACAAGGAATCGCGGAATGGGTTTACACCAAAGAACCAAAAGATGAAACACCAAATCCAATTTCAGTGGCTGCGGTTGACTGGGATGAGGTAGCCAAGGGGAATCAAAAAGCGCCCCAGTTGCTTGATCTCCGCGACGAAGGACACCACGGATTCAATTGGCTAACAGGTGGTGAATGGGTTTACGTACTTCGGGCAATGGGGAGCGACCACCTCCGGTGTAATTGGGGCTCTTCCGACGAGGCTGCTCAAGGAGGAAGACCCCTCAAAGAAGCTATTCACCAAACGAACAAGGAGTATTTGGCTCTTTATCAATATCTCGGCGATGGAATCGCGGAATGGGTTTACACGCCGGAGCAATCAATTTTGGTGGACGCGGTTGACTGGGATGAGGTAGACAAGGGAGATCAAGAAGCGCCAAGACTGCTTAACTTAAACATCCAAGATCCCCCGCAAAGGCTAGCAACGCTGAAAGCGAACGAATGGATTTACGTGGGGGTGGGTACTGAGGATACCGCAGGCATCTATCACACGGGTTGGGACCCTTCCGGATCCGTATCACTAAAACAGGCCCTTTCCCGCATCAAGAAGGGGGTACCGTTTTACTTGGGTTTCTCAGATATTTATCGCTACGTGGGAGAAGGAATCGCAGAATGGGTTTGCTCCAAACACGACGAGGATAAGGAGAAATATTCAGTTGCCATGGATTCAGTTGACTGGGATGCCGTAGAAGCGGGACAACAAGAAGCACCTGCGCGAATTCACATGCACAAAGCCAAAGGCGTTTGGATATACGTGGGCCCACCACAAGCCGATGGGTCTCAATGGTGTTGGAACCTTTCCTCTCAACAGTCAGAACAAGAAGCCATCGCTGACATGGAGAAGGATCCACTATATGTAGCCCTGTATCAGTGTCAGGGCAACGGCACGGCGGAATGGGTTCGCACAAAGAACCAAACCAAATAAGGATTTAATTGCCATGAGCGAGGAGAACCCGCGGAACCTGCGGAACATCGGAAAGCAACTAATCGAAGCCGGACAGCAACTGGTAAAAGAAGCTGAGGAGAAAGCAGTAGCACTGGATACGGTGGACTGGGAGAAGGTACGCAGTGGAGAGCAAGAAGCGCCACCTCTCATGGACGATCTCTTCTTTATTCCTCTCTGTGAGGAGGGCGTATGGATTTATGCCGGAGTACCATTAGACAAGAACGGCCCTTGCTGCGCTTGGGAGTCATGCTGCGCTTGGGGTGTATGGCTATCGCCGGAAGAGGCAATTGCCAAACTGACCGAGAAGAGGGAGCACAATTCGGCTCTTTACAAATATAAGGACGGAATAGCGGAACTGGTTTACTCAAACCAAATAAGGATTTAGTACCATGAGCGAAGAGAACCTGCGGAACATCGGAAATCAACTAATCGAAGCCGGAAAGCAACTGGTAAAGGAAGCTGCGGAGAAAGATAAGGATGCCCTCCTTTCTTTAGCCAATGCAGATCTTCTAAGCGAATTCGAGTGGTCATTTGACCTGGAGGATTTGGACGTAGAGTATTGGGAACTCACTGGGCGGCCAACGGGACCACAAGCCAAATTCTTCATGGATTCAATCACAAAGGACCTCTGGAAAGAGGTTAAAGGACAGTTCGGAGAAGCCCATTTAGGGTTTTTGGGCCACCAGCTTTGGTTCGGTATCAATTCAAAAGGGTTCTTGGATTGGCTTGCAGCGCATTCTCATTTCAAATTTACTAACCTATCAGAGGTTTGTGAGGCACTTGCTCCTATAGTCGAAGAACAGCGAATCGCACACGCTAACTTGGAGGAAGTATCATCAACGCTTAGTGCGCTGCACAGAGTAGAGTGTCCTCCGAAACCACTGGATACGGTGTGTCCAGCAGAACCACTGGATACGGTGGACTGGAATCAAGAAGCGCCTCGTTTTATCAAGGGTAAATTCGCGAAGCTCAGCGTGAATACATGGGTTTACGTTTACGTGGGTTGTGGCGCCGGTTGGGGTTGGGACCAGTCTCCCGAATCATCATCCTCTCACGGGCTGCAACTTGAAGAGGTGATTGGCCGTATGAAGGACGAGTCTAGCACTTATTATAGTCGGTATGCGGCTGTTTATCGTCATCTAGGAGAAGGTGTTGCAGAACTGGTTTACTCAAAGAACCAAGAAAATGAGCCCGCGACGGACATCATGACGCCTACCGACGCCGATATACAGGTTCTGCGGCGCATGGTCGTGGATACGCTTGCTTCTTCCTTTCAACACAAGCGAAGCCTCCTCCAAGTGCTGGATAGCTTGAAACAACTCTCCATGGCGGACTGGATCCTCAAGATGAAACCGGAAGAACTCGCCGAAATAATCAAGGCTGACGCTTCAATTAACATCGAGGACAATCTCGTTAGCATGGTAGAAGAATAAGTCGTCAATCCCAACCCATCACCCCATCCAGTAACGGGCACAAGGCGCTGGCCTTTAGAATATCGTCTTCAATTGGCAACTCAGCTGCGAAGTCGTCATTCTGCGCGAGGAAATCCGAAATGACTTTATAAATCGGGTGTCCCCATCGTCCATCTTTGCTCTCGGTACGAATCGCTTCCCAAAGCGGTTGTGATTCCAGAGGTTTGCGGTAGCCTTTGTTAAACCATTTTTTGATTCCGTCGATTCCCCGGAATGGAAGCCACACGTCTGGAAGTCCCGAATTTTTACCGCTGCTCCTATAAAACGGCTGCTCAAACTCAACCGCTGGGCACAACAGCGAACTTACTCTAAGCCGCAAAATACAAACCGGTCGGCCCCGCACCGTACAACACGGCTTCAGTGTAACCACTTCAACCTCGTAGGCTCGCCAATCAAACCGTATTAGTACTTGCTGTGTTTCCATAGAGGTATTCTCATAGATGTCGAGTCGTTGTCCAGCCAAAAATAGCTTGAAAGAGAGCGACTGCTTATGATAGGTTTACTCGCGGTAGAGAGGGGAACTGGGCGTTCGCGGCGGCATAAGCTGTCGAGGAAAGTCCGGGCTCCACAGGGCAGGAGGGTCGTTAACGGCGACCACGCGTAAGCGTCGGGAAAGTGCCACAGAAAACAAACCGCCGATGGCCTGCTTCAGCTGGCACAGGTAAGGGTGAAATGGTGCGGGTAAGAGCCCACCGCCGTTGCGGGTAACCGCGCGGGCACGGTAAACCCCCTCCGGAGCAAGCCCGAGCAGACGGGAGCGGCTTTTCGAAACCGCACGGGATCGTCCGTCCCGGTTGACCGTCGGGTAGGGTGCAGGAGGCCATTGGGCCCCCAATGAAGACTTCGGTCTTTGTTGAGATGAATGATCGCCACGACTTCGGTCGTACAGAACCCGGCTTACAGGTTCCTCTTTCTACCGTCTTCGGTTTTTACCATTTAAGTTGTTTTCTTCAGGGAGGGGCATATACTCGGGGTTGGAAAATCCAACCGAGACGGGGAAAAGCCCCAGAAAGAAGAGAAAATGTCCGAGCCCATCATTATTGGAAGTGCTGGCGAAGAGATCGACCTTACTCAGTTAGACGCACGCGTCACCAAGCTTATTACCGAGCGCTTCAAAAATAATCTCCCCCAACGCGAAAAGCAGGACAGGTCATCCCTCCGTCCGGTCCGCATTGGACACGTGGACCTCCGTCAGTTGCAAGCATGCGTTGACCGCCTGGTGGAGACAAAACCCCCCGAGCCCATCATCATTGGATGGCCCGGCGAGGAGATCGACCTCCGTCAGTTGGAAGCGCAGGTTACCAAGCTAGAAGCATGATCAAAGAAGTAGTGGTCGCGGCTTTCGAAGCCGACGTTGCGAAGGATATTCCCGGCTTTTCGGCGTATAGCAACGGCTACCGTTGGCTAGATATGATATCGACACTGACAGTGTACTTAAGCCGGAAGCCCCCTTTCGCCCTCCCCCACTTCTTTCGGGTCAAAAACAAGATAATCACCATTCAAGCCGAAATTAACTCCCTAATTCGGTAACCGCGCATCAGAGAATTTCCTCATAACGCCGTATTATGATTGACATCCACCACATCTATGATAAGGTGCGGCGTCAGGTCAGCCAGAGGACGGCTCAGATGGGACACAACAAAAACAGCGTCGGGTGTACGTTCCTCGCAGAGATGCGCGACCTGGATATTCCAGTTGGCGAAGTAATGCTGGAGCTTCGCGTCACAAAGGGTAAAGAAATCGCCCTTCGCCTGCTGAAAGAAGTTCCTGGCCTTCCCGACGATTGGGACTATGATGGCTGTAACTACACCATCAAAACTGAAATTGGCTTTGAAGAGGCTGCGAAAAAGAAAGGTTGAGGTATCGTAAGAACAAGGATTCGTGGCGGAATTGGCATACGCGCGAGGCCGGAGCATGGAAGCTCTGTAGTTTAGGTCCTCGTTCCCGTTTATGGGAATGTGGGTTCGAATCCCACCGGATCCATTTTGTATTATAGCTCCTCAAGCTGTATAATCGTAACGACTTAGCGCTTTGAACCAATCACCGATGCGGCTCCTTATCCTCGCAATCCTGCTCATGTTCTGGGTTCTGATCCCAGCAACAGCACTATGCGAAGACGAAGCACGGGCACCAACTCCCCAAGAAATTCGCAAGTGGACACAAGCAATCCGACGCGCCACCCATTTGATGTCGGATCATCGACTACTAGAAAGAGTTAAGGGCACTCGTATCCTAACAGGCCTGCCTGCCAAGGCGGAGCCACTCATTATCGAACGTCTCCCCCAAATGAGGTGGCGGCCTAGATTCCTCACCCTAGAAGTTTTGGTAGCTAGAAAAAGCGTTGCCGCCGCTGCCCTTATTATCAAGGAGGCGCAATCATCACCATCATGGAGCCACAGCCGGTTGATACGCATGCTACAACGCGCTATCGATGGGTGGGAAACCCTCAAAAATCAACCTCAACTTGAAGCTTTTCGCCTAATGTTTATCGAAGCTGAAGTTCGTGACTACCATTTATTCTGTCTAAAGATTTATGGGGATGGTTATTTCCGAGCAATGTTCGATAAGCTTTGGCGATACGGCAAACCCGCTTTTCTGCTCATGGTGCAAATCGCCCAGGGCGAAGTTCAGACAGTTCAACACTATGATCCGGCTGATGGGCGCGAACTCGCCTCATTAGCTCTTATCGATTGGCCACATCCTGCCGAGGAGAAGAAAACGATATTGTTTGAGTTAACCGTAGAAATAGTGGGAAGACCGCGATACATCGCAGGAGATTCGACAGTCCGCAAAAATGTCCAGTACACCCTACACCGACTAGGGGACGAACAAATAAATGTCAGCTTAGGTATTAGAATGCGAAGGAAAATGGCCGAGAAATATTGCCGAGAAGGGCGATTGAGCGCCGCAGTTTTTGAGTGGTCAGCACTCGCTGAGCAATACCTCACCCTCCGAAATACCGCCGAGGCTCTCGACTGTCTTCAGCAGTGTATCCTCGCGTTCGTAAGAGGAGGAATGCCCGACCGACGCCGATCAACAGCAGCTTTAGCTTGGTATCAAATAGCCTGTCTCCACTCATTAGAAGGAAAGCCTGACAAAGCCGTTGCTGCATTACGCCAAGCTATAGAGTTCAGATACACCAACTTCGACTGGATGTGGCTCGACCGCGACCTCGAAAATACTTGGTCTACCGAAGAATTCAAAAAGTGGATATCTGATCTTCGCTCCCAGGAAGTATGGAAGCACCATATTCCGCAGCGCGAAGCTGGCACTCTCCCAGAACGGGATTAAGTTTGTTTCCCATAACGGTCGGCCGACTGAGTTGATACGCAGCCATCCCAATAGTAATAGTCATTCCAACCATCAGAGCCGCAACGATTAAATCTGTAAATTCACCTTGCATAAGCGGAGATGTTCTAGCCCTTTGCATCTATTCTACGACGAAAACCAACTATTGACATCCTCCCCCACCTAAAGGAAGGGGATTCCTGCTGGGCCGGCGCTTGGTTCCAACAGGGGTTTCTGCTTCCAAACCGATACGAGATCAGTTCTTTCACAGACGATCCGGGCGTGCCCC
>SDBV01001215.1_pt1 | contig 38686 bp, 34 predicted proteins | sample 2277081 | NCBI WGS metagenome assembly SDBV01 (sample SAMN10402039, study PRJNA504765) | marine sediment metagenome | isolation source: marine sediment core GS10_PC15, 223 cmbsf | place: Arctic Ocean: Southern Knipovich Ridge | collected 2010 | reverse complement strand
GATCAATTCCCCCCCGTCTGCCCAGCCATGGACGGGTTGGGCGAATGTTTACCAACCTTGCCTGGGGATATACAACGTGCTGAGAAAGAATGAATCCTGGCGCGCAAACCGCGATTTGCACCCCACGTCGGTTCTCTTGCGCCCGGCGGGCTTCTTGGCCGAAGGCTCGTCGTCCGGCTCTTCTTTCTTGGCCGCCTCGGTCTCGGGGGCCAGGGCCTTGATCGAGAGGCCGATCCGCTGGGCCTTGCAGCACGTAGGTTATGCCTTAGCATATCGCACAACGAAGCCCCCCCGACTTCGAAATCGCCGGCCAGTGTGGAATCTCCACACGTGTTCCAATTGTGATATGCCATTAGCTTTCAGGATTGAGGAAACGTCCTCAATGTTTTTGAACCCCAAACTGCAAAGCCTTACCACCACATTGGTTGCGGCTATGCCGCGCTAGGCTGAAGCATAACCTACCTGGTGGAGCGGCTTCAGCCATCGGGTGCATGGCTGAAGCCGAGGGCTGGGTGCAGCATTTCTCGCCTCCCACGACGCGCCGTAAACGGCGGGCCTAAGACCGCTCGCGCGGAAAAGCCCGGTGAACCGGGCTGTGAAGTCGCCCGCATCGCTCCACCTTCGAGTGTGGACAATGCGTGGCTTGGTCGGGAGTGTCTTGGAACTGGTCCGCGAAGGGCTCAGCTTTTCCGACGTCATGCGGGACTACTACCCAGACCTTCGCCCGGAGGACATTCGAGCGTGCATCCGGATTGCGCGTTTCCGGCACTCCCTCACCCCCGGCCCCTCTCCCAGAGGGAGAGGGGAGCTTTGCGGATTACACATCGCAGAGCTTCACTGCCTCGAACAGCCCCTGCACCGGATCCCGGGTGGGGATGAACTCCTGGCCCACGTAACCCTTATAGCCGGTCTCGACGATGGTCCGCATGATCGGCGGGTAGTTGATCTCCTGGTTGTCGTCCAGCTCGTTGCGGCCGGGCACTCCGGCGGTGTGGTAGTGGCCCACGTACTCGTGCCACTGCTTGATCCGGGTGATGATGTCGCCCTGCATGACCTGGACGTGGTAGACGTCGAAGAGCATGGTCATTCGCGGCGAGGAGATCCGCTTGCAGACCTCGCCGCACCATTCGACCGTATCGCCCATGTAGCCCGGGTGGCCCTTCATCTCCACGGCCACCCGGCTGTTGAGGACCTCGATGCAGAGGTTGATCTTCTTCTTCTCGGCGTAGCCGATGACCTTCTTCAGTCCCGCGATGGTGTTCTCCAGGCCGACGTCGTCGGGGATGTTGTTGCGGAATCCGGAGAAGGTGATCACGGTGGGAAAGCCGGCGTCGGCACAGGCGTCGACCGATTTGCGGATCTCGGCGATGCACATCTCGTGGTTGGCCTTGTCGTTGAATCCCTTGACGAACCCGTGGCTGGGGGCCAGGGCGTTCACCAGGCCGTATTTCTTCAACAGGGGCCAGTCCTGGGGCTTGACCAGTTCGACCGACTTGATGCCCATGGCGGAGGCGACCTGGCAGAGCCGCTCCAGGGTCATCGGCTTGACCGAGGCGCTGACGAAGCACCAGTCGGCGACCGACTGGTTGATCCGTCCCTTGGTCACGGCCCGCAGGCTGGGCGCGGTGGTGGTCGACGTTTTTCGTCGGCGTGCGGCCCGGCCGAACAGGGGCAGTGCGGCCCCGACGGCCACTGCCCCGGCGGCACGTTTCATCAGTCCGCGACGTGTGAAGCCGTCGGCAGCGGCGTTTTCGTTGTGAGTACTCATCGTTGGAAACCTTCTTTGGCAGATTGGGGATTTGGGGGAGACCAGCCAGATATTGCCACCATACCATTTTGCCGACGTGAGGCAAGCCTCGGCGGGCGGCTGCTACCTCAAACCCCTCCGCCGGTCGGGACCGGGCGGAGGCGTGGCGACGACGCCACCTTCGCTCGAATTAAACGGCTCGATCTTGTCGAGCGGCGATCAAGAAACAACATGCACCTTTCGAGAATAGCCCCACCCGGGAGGGCGGGGTTGGATCTGGCGACATTCCAGGAACTCCGCCCGGCTCACCGCCGGCGGCGACCTCGCCAGACGTAGCCCAGAAGGGCAACCGCAGCCATGCTCAAGAGGACCAGGGCGGAGGGTTCGGGGACGGCATGCAGCACCAGTTCCAGCCGATTGCCGCCTCCGGCGTCGAAAACCAGTGGTTGCGGAACGCCGCCCGCGACGCCGGGAAAAAAGTCGCCGTTGGGAGGCACCGGAAAGGGAAACGGGGAAACCGTGCTCCACGGTGCCGGGAGCGGGTCCATTAGCCAGTACTCTAGCGGCGGCAAGCCCTCCAAGCCGGTGTCGAGTACGAAGATCGGGATGGGATTCCCGACTTTCGTGAACGTGAACCGGGGCTGAACGGAAAAGACCGCGTCGAACGTGCCGCCGTTCGGATGTTCCTTATCGATCAACATATGGCCGAGCGGGGGCGGGGGCGTTAGCGCCGACAGGTCGACCTCCATGTCCCAGAGTTCCGGGTTTTGGCCACCATTAAAGGTAACCGTGATTGGGGATATCGACTTGAGATTCAGCTCAACGATTTCGATATCAATCGTGGCCGTATTGGGATAGGGGAGAGGATCCAGATCGACCGTCGAGGTGAGGCGACTCACGACCGTGTCTATGCCGCCCGTGGCACCTTCGACAAGGAGGGTGTCGCTGAACGGATCGGAGCCCGGGCCGAAGAAATCCGCCGGGATCGCCGGGAGCGGCGAGCTGCCCAGATCGAAAACGTTGTTTGGCCCCCCGGGAACCCGAAAGCCGTCGTCGCCCACACCGATCGAGGCCGCGGCCGCGCTCGCGCCGGCTAAGTCTCCGGCCAGGGGCGGGGATGCACAGAATACCAATGCTGCCAGGATTAAGATGTACCGCTTCATTTTTAGTCTCCCATAAGGTCTCGGGCATCTTGCTGCCCTGGAATCGAAAAACAAACGCTCAGACCCGCATTCCGCGAAACGTCGATTTGCAGCGGGCGTCTCGCCGCGCCGCTCCGACCCGTCACGGTAGGCGGGCACAAGGAATCGGAGACGACGTGCGGTTGCCCCATCGGCGTCTCCTTGACTGAAGGACTACTCACCTTGGGGCCAAAACACGGACAGAGAATCCGCGGGCGTGAAAACCTCACAGACCCGGCGCCAAGAGCGGAGCCAACAAGAACGCACCCAGAAAAGAAAAACACCACCCTTTGGGATGGCGCTATGAAGTGGGTGCCAACGCTGCCTCAGGGAGAGTGAAGGAGAGTCTTGACCAGAATCCCTAGTTTACCAGATTCTGCCCGTTTGTCAACAGCCTGGGGCCTGCACAAACTGATTTCCCCAAAAACCGACCCCCTAGCCGCCCATGCGTAAGGCGACTTCGGCTACCCGGCGGCCGAGGCTCCTGGCGGTGGAGATGCCGAACTCGTCTTTGGCGACCCCGCCCGGGATGCCGCTCCAGAGGGTTGCGCCGCGGTGGCGGGTGGGTTTGCCGTCGCCCACCAGGAGCATCTGGTGGCAGAAGAGGACGGCCTGGACCGACTGGATGGTGAGTTCCTGTCCGCCGTTTCGCGAGCCGCCGACCGCCACCACGCCGGCCACCTTGTCGCGCCAGACACTCTTCTTCTGAAGCTCCATGCAGCGTTCGAGGAAGGCCTTGCAGAGCGAGGTCATGTTGCCGTAGTAGACGGGCGTGCCGATGATGATCCCGCGGACCTTCGGATCGGAGAGTTTCGGGACGAGTTTGGGGAAGTCGTCGGGATGGCCCTCGGGCAAAGGCAGCCCGGCGGCCAGCGAGCCGTTGATCGCCATGCCGGCCAACTCGATCAGCTCGACCTCGATATTTCCGGCCACCTTCCGGGCCTCATCCAGGCAGACTTGCAGTGCGGTGGCGGTATTCCTTCCTTTGCGGGGGCTGCCGCAGACGGCGATGATCTTGATCGGTTCCCCCGGCGCGGCCTCCGCAGAATCGGCGGCCAGGGCGACGCCGGTGCCTGCCGAGGCGGCGGCCAGGGGGCCGGCGGTTGAGAGGAAGTTCCGACGCGTCAATTCAGATGGCATGATCGTGTTATCCTTTGGGTAGGCGTGATGAAACTCGACGTTGCGTGTGGCGGGATCTCCCGGACGCAGTCCGGGGGCTCTTGGTTTCTTGGTCTCGTTGTCGGTTGCCGCAACGTTTCACTCGGTTCAACTATGGAGTTGTCAAGAAACAACGTCGCACTTTTGGAGAATAGCCCTGCCCGGGAGGGCGGGGTTGGATGTGGCGACATTCCAGGAACCCCGCCCTCCCGGGCGGGGCTATCAACAAATGCAAAAAACGGGAACTTGTTCTTGGACAACTCCTAAGGCAATTCTGCGTGTTCGGTGCTCAGCATCGCCCCGCGGCGGTCGGTAACACTGAGGTAGTAGACCAACGGCCGCTTCTTGGGCAGTTCGGCCGAAACGGTCCCGTCGGCCACCTTCGCCTCGGCGGTCTGCCAGGCGCGCTTCTGCCAATTGCCGGTGTCGGTGGTGTAGTGCAGGTGGCCTTTGTCCACGGGAACCTTGGCCGCGAAGGTTGCCGTGGCTTTGCCGTGGGCAGTCTTCATCGGCGCCAATTCCGGTAGCGGATCACCGCGCTGGAGGATGCTGTCGATGTAGAGGCCGATCTCCTTGGGGGCCCAACCCTGCGGATGGCCGTGCGGCATGCGGACCTCGATCCGCAGGTCGACGCGGCCGGGCACCCGGCGATAGCTCTTCCGGTAGCTGTCCAGCGGGTAGGCGAAGTCGTTGGTACCGTTGATGAACAGGATCGGGCAGCGCACGCCCGGCAGGTAACGGGAGGGATCGAAGTAGCGGACCCAGTGGGCGGTCTGCCGGGGTCCCAACTTGGCGAACTCGCCCAGCCAACAACTGTTCTCGTGCAGGAAACCGCAACCGTAGACGGGCACGGCAACCTTGAAGCGGTCGTCGAGTCCGGCCACGATGCAGGTGAGGTATCCGCCCCAGCTTATCCCGGTCAGGCCGGTGCGCTTGGCGTCGACTTCTTTGCATGAAGCCAATAGCGAATGGCCGCGGATCACGGCGGCCACGGCGTGGTATGTCCAGAGCAGCTTGGCTTCCGGGTTGCCGGTGAACTTGCGGAACTTCTGGGGGTGGCCTTGGGCGGGCATCCCGTCGTCGAGCCGTTTTCTCTGCGGACCGCAGCCACCGAGGTCCATGGCCAACGCCGCGTAGCCCCGCTTGGCCCAGAGGGTGGCCCACTGGGGGAAGGCGGTTCCGCCGCCGCCGTGGACCAGGACCATGGCCGGGAAGGGGCCGTCGCCGGATTCGGGCCGGGCGTAGTAGGCGAACACACGGGTGGGTTTCCCCCGCAACGGCTCGCCGGCGTAGTAGACCTCCTCAGCGGTGCCCGACTTGTTACTCCAGGTGGCCTGCGGCACTTCTTTCAGTTCGGCCAGGTTCCACGGCCCGGTGTAGCGCTCGACCGACGGTTCAGCCGCGGCACACGAAAAGGCCATGCCGGCGGCGATAAGCCAAGAGCATAGCATGCCAAATCTCAAGCCGCGATCCATGATGAAACCTCCAGCGGGGCCAAAGGAATCCTGCCGACGCTGCTGCGAATTTCACGCAGATGCAGCGGCGTACGGGCAACAGCAGGGGTTAGCATATCGGAACGTGCTTTGGGTGGTGCCGAACGCGCCGCCAGCAAGAAGAGGCGGTAGAAGCCGCCCCGATCAGCAGCCGCCTGGGGCGAGCATGATGCCCCGGGAGTATAGCGACCTTGGGGGCATCTGGAGCTGTGGGCAGGATCACGCAGCCCCCCGCAGCGGCGGCCGCGCGATGCGCCTAAGAATGCCGATCTACCCGGCCGGCGGGCCTCTACCGTCACTCCGCCGCCGCCCCGTTCCCGAGAGTGCAACGCCCGGCCTTGTGCGGGGCCCCTGAGTGTTACGCCTGGACTTTTGCAAAACGCAGATTCAATCTCCCCTCTCCCTCTGGGAGAGGGGCAGGGGGTGAGGGCATAGAAAAGACGCGAAAGCCAGGAAAGACGTTTCTCGGTGAATCGCCATCACCGTAACCATCTCCCAGAGGGAGAGGGGACCAATTTGCAAAAGTCCAGTTACGCGCTGCCGCACACTGCCCGCGACCTGAGCGGTAAAACAGAGCGGAGTAATGCTAACCCAGCAGCTCTTCGTAGACCGCCAGGGTGTTTTCGACAGCCCTGTCAACGCTGAACAGGCGCCGTGCACGGTTCACGCTTTCTTCTCCCATTGCTTGGCGGAGGCTACTGACCGTCCGGAAACTACCCCTGGTACTTCCGCTTAAGCCACTCGAAAAGCGTCTTCGCCTGCAAGCCGGGGCTGGCTTCCAATTGCTGCCGAACCTCCTCCCAGACCTCCTCGAATGCGTCCGGCCAGGTCTGCCTTGTGTGCACCACCGCCACCTTGCTGGGAAGCCTCCCAACCTGTCTATGCTTCCTCGCCGCCCCCGACCTGTTTTGGATGCCTATCTCCAAATCAGATTGCTCCACTAGACCGGGCAGTTGTCACGGTGAAAACACAAGACATTCTCGGGATCGTCTCCGACGGGCAGTTTCGTCAGCCGCTTCAATTCGCGAGAATGCGGCTCGAAAAGCAGATAGCCGAGTTCCTCCAATACCGAGGCGAGTTCTTCGATGGTGGACCCCGCCTGAGCGAGCCCGTGCTGCCAGAATTCTATCAGCACGATGGGTTTGAACTTTTCAAGGGTCTTGCAGCCACCGCGCAGTACGCGTGTTTCGACCCCTTCCACGTCGATCTTCAAGCAATCAACACGTGTGAGTCGTTGGGCCATGGCAAACTCGTCGAGTGTTACAGTTTGGACTTCAAACCCGTCGTCCGAACCGCTGAATCTCGTTGCACCGGAATTATCGGCGCGTTCCACCATCCTCGCAGTTCCGACTGTGTCGGAGAGGGCAAGACGATGGGTATGAACGGCGTTCGCCATATCGTTCCACTGGATATGTTTGACGAGCCGCGCGTGGGTCACCGGATGAGGTTCAAACGCATGGATGTCGCACTTGCCTTTGAAGGCCTCAGCAAGCGTGAGGGCATAGTAGCCAAAGTTGGCGCCAATATCAAGAAACACAGAGCCACGATCAAGGAGTCGGCGAAGGTGCGTCAACTCCCAGGCGTCCATGAAACCCAACCAGAACAGTTCTTCGTGTACGAAGTCCGAAGGATTGAGCGACCAACGTAGTCCGCGACGCACTACTTCCATTTCCTCGTCCACACTGGCCTTCAAGAGTCGGCGCAGATGTGCGTGCACCCACCATTTGCGCGGATGATAAGGCAAGTAGCTGCCGTAAAACGCTAATAGCCGAAAGATCAACGAGTTGGAGTTCATTGTCTGGGCCTCTCGGAACGACATGAGTTGTTTGATTTGTTGTATTCCATCCTTGTTGTCAATCACTCACCTTGTTTCACTTCATGCAAGCCGGGCAGCAACCGAATCCTTGTGTGCGATGCGGAACTGTTGGGCAGTGGCGGCGCTAATCTAGCAATTCTTCGTAGACCGCAAGCGTGTTTTCGACCGCCCTGTCAACGCTGAACAGGCGCCGGGCACGGTCCATGCTTTCTTCTCCCATTGTCTGGCGGAGACTACTGTCCCGCGCAAGGCGCTCATAGGCGTCGGCAAACGAGCGAGGATCCTGCGGCGTGACAAGTTGCCCTGTACGACCTTCCTCGATGATCTCGCTGATCCCCCCACATCGACTGCCGACACATGGTACGGAGCACGCCATGGCTTCGGCCAGGACACACCCAAAGGCTTCCCCAAGCGACGCCAGCGTAAAGATGTCGCTGCCCTGAAACAGCGGGAGGGGATTCTCCAGGTGACCAAGCCAGTGTATCCGGTCCGTCAGGCCAAGCCGTCGGCTCAGTGCCTTTAAGTCTTGCTCTAGCGGGCCCGCCCCGGCAACGAACAACCGCGCAGACACTCCACGCTTCAGCAACTCGCCAAACGCGTGCACAATCGTCTTGACGTCTTTGATTCTGTCCAGTCGGTTCACGTTCGAGATAACCACCTCATTTGCACCAACTCCGTGGTTCCTACGCCAGGCGACCCGGGCCTCCGGGTCGGGGGCGAAGTGGTCGACGTCAACCCCGTTGTAGACCACAGCGATTCTGTCCGGATTCACTCCGTATGCGATTAGCCGAGCGCGGTTGAACTGCGAGATCGCTGTAAACCGCGAGATCGGCCGACAGGCCACCTTCGTACGAACCCGGGTTAGCTGCCTTTTCCAAGACCATCTGCTCCTCTCTGTCGGCAACCCGCCATTGGCCTCGGTGTAGACGATGCTGCGCACGGACTGGGACCGTACCAACCAAGGCACGATGCCGCTGTATTCGAACCATCGGACATGAACGAGATTCGTATTGGACTTCTTGAACGTTGACGCCAGAATCCTATAGTAGCGGCGCATCCCTTGAAGCCTGGCTTCAGTAATCACTTCGGCGCCGCTGTCTCGCATGCGAGACAGAACGTCTTCGGCCATCTTTCCAGAGTAGACCAGAACCGGGCAGGCACCCCGCGCGACCAGGGCCCGACAGAGTCGGAAATGAAAATCCCTCTGGGATGTCCAATTCCGAGGGCCACTGTCCAGCAGAAACGCGATTCTTAGGTTCTTCATCGGTTAGTTTACGTGTCTTTACGTGCAATAGTCAAGACTTGGTCTGACACTGTGCGAAAGGTCATGTAGTGGCTACTACAAAGTATACGACCCGCCCGAAGAAATCACCACTTCAACGTTTATGAGTTATCTGAACTAAGACTGTTGAACCACTTGTCGTCCTGCTCGTACCCATACTCACGGAGTAGCGCAAACAGTTCCGGATGCGACGTAAACTGATCACGAACACGCTGCAAATGCTTCTGCTGGCGCCACTTTCCCAGGCGAGTTGTATCAACCGCCTTATTCTCGCGCACGAGCGTTACATCAACTGCTCGCCTGCTTCCTTCGTACCTGTATGCGTGCTTCTCCGGATGCATGTGAAACTGCGAAAACGGACGACTGAATTCCACTTGCAGTGTTGTTGCGAGCGACTTCTGTAGGGCATCGCAGTCATTGATTATGTCCTCGTACTTGGCACGCACGGTTCTTAAGCCGTTCACACGTTCGGCAGTATGAATGGCCTCGTGAATTCGGCGAATACCTTTGTCTGTCAGTTTAGCCTGATATGGATAAGTTCCCGACGGAATCCAACGAGTCTCGTAGTTGCAGTAGTATCGGTCGGGCACGTTTGGATGGACGGACGTCAGCACGTCCCGCAGATCACGGATTACGAGGATAACATACAGTGTCTTCCGTCGTATGTTTTCCGTCGGAAGTCGCGGAATGTTGAAAACGTCCAGCGGCATCTTAGAGACCCAGTTCTCAGATTTCCAGAGCAAGGAGTCGGCGGGTTCCTCAAATTCAGCAAACCGGAAACCGTCGAGCGTCGCACTCATCATATTGAGGAGCAGCGATGTACCTGCTCGAGGATAACCGCAAATGACGACTTGCTTCCCAACCTTTTCAAGACCAAACGCTCGACATACCGAGCTCTTCGAGCGAACCAGCGATCGGCGCAGTCTCGATCGGGATAGCCAGCTCTTCGTACGAACGAAAGACGGTCCGAAGTGGCTTTTGATGCCAGACATCGGACTCTGAAATCGGCCCTTTTTTGTCATTTATTCGCACCTAGTTGCTTACTGATTCTGTGCCGTGTGAAGTGGATGTCGAAAAACGTTTTGGCTTACGTAAGAAAACACCACTCGTTTGGCGATCAGCGTGATGCACCAAATGAACGAGATGAACCTCAGCTGCATAGTAGTTCAGCGTGCACGGCAAAGAGGCGATCTTCATGAAGTGCAATCGCACCAACTCCTGTCGCGCGATGAGCATCTTGGCCTGCTGAAGTTCCACATTGACAGGATCGCCAGGGCGGGTCTTGAGACCGTTTCGGGCGCCCTTCATGTATCGCTCGCGCCACCTTCCCAATTCATGGAGTTGGAAGCCAGTCTCACGGCTGCCGGCGGCACGAGAGAAGCCATGGTGCCTTCGACCCGGCTATCGGCTTGCATCCAGGGAAGTCCGGCTGGCCGTCTCAGCGCTGATTCCCTTCGTCGAATCCCAGAGAATTGCGCGCCCCTAACACTATTCCCGGACGTTTCGTTCATCTTGCAGCATCCCTGGTCCAGACTCATCAAGTTGAATCTCCGTTGGGCGTGGACATACGTAGACATACAGTGTTCCAGGATCGTAGGGTATTTCTTGTTTTAACTGCCACGAGGTTTTCTCACGAAACAAATCCACAAACGCCGAGTCTGAATGTATCAGAAACGACTGCGCACCATATTCTTTCAAGGTGGCTTCGATCTCGGGCACTGTCATTTCAATTGGTGTACCGGCCCGGATTTCGCTCTCGGTCTTCTCCAAAGGGTTGCCGAGAAAGGGTTCATTCAAATGGAAGGCGACATACGCACCTAAGTATCTGTGTAGTTCATCGGCAGCGAACGGTCCTGTGAACCCCGCTGAGCGAAGTTCTTGAGCTACCGTCCGGTAAAATGCTCCTCGCGGTACCGTGTCGTCCATCAGGTACTCCAAATCCCGGTTGCGCACACGCTCAGCGAACGACGCTACAACGAGGGCGGACACCAACAGGGTGCTCCATCGAGGAAGACTTCCCTTGGCGGCAAGTCTGGCAAATAACGGCACGAAAAACCCCAAGCAGTAAATGCAACAGATTGGCCACAGAAGGTGTTCAATGTAGCGTGGAATATAGTATACCAGCGCAAAACCTGAAGAATAGATCAATACTGTTGCCAGGACCCAGACCGACCTAAACCACTCCACAGGTGATCCATGCTTCGCCATTACGATGGGAATGAGCAGCAAGGCTGGCAGCGAAAACCCCAACACGTCGAAACTGCGGATCTCTGCTAGGATCCCCTTGGTATTGCTAGCGGTGAGCTTGATCTGATGCGTCGCGTAGTTCCACTTCTGAAGTGGTGACCAGTGCAGGTGGCTGCTCCTCAGTTCTGGTGTTTCATTGACATAGATGCGTCCCGGCGCAAGATCGTACATTCCGTGTATGCTCACATGGTCGGCAATATGTGCTGGGCCCGAGAGCGTGTGTGCATGCCGTGCAACCGTCGAGAACGTTGGGCTGCCATACTTCCAACTGAGCAGGCCAATCCACGGGGCAGTTACGACCAAGAACGCGAGAACCCCTGTCCCCCAAGCAAAGAAAGTTCTGCGTAATGAAGTGCTGCTACGCCGTACCCACCACTGCAATGCAACAATGAATGTGAAATGAGCCAGGAAGAAGGGTAGTCCATAGGATTTTGCCAGGTATGCGATACCCGCTAACAGGCCGCTCAAGACTTGTAGTCGCTTCTGTTCCAGCAACTTCGGCGAGACAACCAGGGCAAAATATCCCATGAGCACCGTAAACAGGATCAAGTCGGGCGTGATGACGTAGGTAGCTGCCCGGACCGTGGAAATCGCAATTAATGACAACGCTGCCAGCCGCAACCATACGCTACATCGCACAAAACGCTGCACAAAGACAGAACTTGCTAACACGAAAACGCCACCCCAGATTGCCAACACTATCCGCGCCGTATACAAGCCGTCCAGGCCGAAGTAGAGAAAAGGTGCCATACACCAAGATATAAGAGGGCTCCAATAGCCCGAGACGGAGTCAGCGAAGCGACCTTCGGCGAGATACTGCGCATTGCGAATGTAGCTGACAGCATCCGGGTTGATTTGATCTCGCATCGTGTACGCTCGCCACGAAACGAGAACCACGTAGATCATCAACGGGACCAACAATGTCAGAATCGCTTGATACTGTTCGGGAATCGCCGATAATCGCCGCAATGCTAGGGCTTTGCTTTGTTTCCTGTTTTCGCTTGCCATGTATTGCATTGTCTCCTTCGGGTGACGGAACGTGGCATTGCTCTCTTTCAACCTATCTGCGGCCGCACCACTGATGTCTCGGAGCGAAAGCTCCAGCAAACCGCCATCATGGCAACCGAATCATCCACTGCAGCGCAAGCACACTCCTACTTTCGACACAACACTTGATACTGTGCGCCAAGGGGTAACCTTCGCAAGAACGGTTCAACGCCTCGAAACACCTTTAGAGCCCCAGGGAAAATGAAACAGTAGTCGGTACGAATCACTCCGAGTCCAGCTAACTTTACGATCTTCCTGGCCTCTCCTGGCCAGAGCATCACGGCGTCTCTGTCAAATGGGATTCTGCTCATAACATAACGAGTGCCTAGATTCCAGGGGTTGTTTTCCCACAATGCAAAGACGCCACCAGGGCGCAACGAGGCTGCGATACAGCCCATGACCCTTTGTCGCTGATTTGTGGGCACATGATGGAAGACGCCGTTGCAAAACGCTAGATCAATTGTCCCGTTGGGTGCATATTGCTCCGTTAATCTGTATTCAACAGGAAGGCATTTGTGTGCCTGACGCGCCACATCCAACGACTTTGGCGACAAGTCCACACCGACCACCGACCTCGCTCCAACCAGTTCGAGAAAGAAAGGTGTCGCGGTACCCGTGCCACAACCGTAGTCCAGTACGGTCTGAGGCGTAAATGCTAGCCGTTCAAGGCACCGTGCTAGCCATGCAACGCGTCCCCTCGCAAAAAAGGCCCGGTTCTCGCCAGACACTGCGATGCCGCGATTGAGCGCGGTCTCGTAATCGTGGGCATACGAATCGAAGTCACTCATGTTCTTCATGGGCGGATGTGGCAAGGCGATTGACTGGCTATTCAGGGCTCCTTGCGACCGGACTTCTTGCTGACAACTCATCAGTGGTCCATCACGATACTCTCAGACCTACGGTTCGTTGCCTCTTCTCGGACCTCACATGTTTCAACGTGAGTTCGCTGGCGCAGCCACAACGATACAACTTCAATTAGCAGTGCAAACACAGCGGTCTGCAACGCTGACAGAATGCTAAACGCTCCTGCTAACAACCGTGACCAATGCAACGTTATATGACGTGTCGTGGCGTATTCGACGATTCCAGGCGAGAGGAAGAATACTGAAATGGCGAACAGGAACAGCAGGATAGTGGCCAGCACCGGGCCACGAAACAGCGAAGCAACAAAGGACGGCCAAAAAGCGTTCGCGGCTGTACGACGTGGACCAAAACGGGCTATCTGATTTGTCAACGCAGTGGCCAAGAGTAGCATTAGTCCGAATGATCCCAGCAAGTAGCAGACGACGAATCGATAAAGCATCCATTCTTCCAGGCGTCCGTGCTGAAAGTAGAACTCGACGGGATAAGCGGCAAGCAACAGCATCAACAAAAGGCAAACCATGAAGGATGAGAGCAGCAGTTTCTCAGGTCGATAGCACAGAACGCCCGCGAAGATCGTCCGCAGGAACCGAATACCGTCTCGAACCACACTTAGTTTGCTGGTGCCGACACGCTCGTCGTATGTCATTGGGATTTCGATGACGCGCAGATCGTTCAGTAGGGCTCGGGCGCTCATAGAAGGAGTAAAGTGTAAGCCGTCTGGTAGGGGATACAGGTATTTGAGGGACTTGCGCCGCACCACACGCATTCCGCTGGCAGTGTCGGTGATCTGTCGCCCACACATAAGGCCGAGCAGGAAAGCGTAGATGCGATTCCCAAGTCGTCGAGTCCTTGGCATTTTCGATTCAGGCCCTAACCGTGATCCCAAGACAACGTCAGCGGAATCTTCAATGGCAATACGGCACATATCGGCAAAGTAGTTTGGGTCGCACGTGCCATCGGCATCCAAAAAGCCAAGCAGCGTGCCTTCGGCGCGTCTCCATCCCTCCTTGATCGCCGCACCGTAACCACGGTTCTGCTCGAAAACGACGACTTTCACTTCCTCAAAGCCTTGAGCAATCTGGGCAGTACGATCCGTCGATCCATCGCTTACAACGATGATTTCTACCTGTGCCAAGCCCGCTGTTTCCTTGATTCGGCCTCTTGCTTCCAGGCATCGTGAAATCGTGTCCCCAACCGCGTCTTCCTCGTTCAGTGCTGGAATTACGATGCTGAGACTGTTGCCGGGAGTAGTCTGCGTTTCCACTGTATTAGGCTCCATGGTAATGGCATGCGATTCCGTAATGATGAATTACCGTCCGTACGTTGCGGGTGAGGTCGAATTTCGAACCACATACCTTGCCGCCCGTCTCACCCATCGACTCTCGCAGTTGCGGGTCTTCAGCGAGTTGCAGAATTCTCTCAGCAAGGGCATCGCAGTCGCTGCGTGCCACGAGGTATCCCGACTCTCCGTCCCGTACCAATTCCGGGATGCCGCCCACCCGCGTGGCGATCACCGGTCTCCTCGACGCCATGGCTTCGGCGATTGTCAATCCAAACGCTTCTTCCCACTGGGACATCTGGCAGGCGATGTCGCATGCGGCGAAGAGGCCTTCTCCCAGGGGGTCGTTGACGATCCCAATGAACGAAACGTGGTCCGTGATCCCGAGTTCCTCCGCCATTCGCTGATAGTCGCCGCGGGACGCACCATCGCCCGCAATCACGAAATGGACCTGTCCATTCCGGTTCAACACGTTGCGTGCCGCGTGGAGCAAATCTTCGATTCCTTTCTCAGGGATCAGCCAGCTCACCTGCAAGACAATCACGCGGTCGGCCGGAATGGAGTGCCGGCGTCGGAAGTCGTCTCGGTGTGCTTGGCCCGCTTCAGCTCTCGCTAAGTCCACTCCGTTGTAAACGCGGTGAATCCGTTCCTCCGGCAGCACGCGCTCCTCACGAACACACCGGCTCACGAAGTCGCTGACACAGAAGACCTTGGCAACTGGGAAGTGCACCAGCCGCTTCAGCGGCTGCTTCCAAAGCGACGTGGGCGTGGGGCGGAATCCGGCCGGACGCGAGTTGTGGTCCGTAAGGAAGACCTGTTCCGCCGAGTACCATTTTGCCAACCAGGGATAGCCACTAAAGGCATCCATGAAATGCAGATGCATAATTCTCGGCCGAATCTCCGCGAGTAACTTCGCCATCGCGCGGAACGGACGCCATGCGAGCTTCCCGCATCCTTCGACTACTTCGACCCGGGTGTTGGGGAGTGCGAACAGATGTTTGGCTTCCTCGGAGGGGGGCCCCAAAAATACAAGGACGCTCTTCCAGCCGATCTCGGCGAGTTGGGCCGAAAGCTCACTGGCGTACGTCTCGATACCGCCCACCCGGACCGGGTTAAGGGTGAACGCGGAGAGAACAGTGTTACTGCTACCCATCTGTGTTTGCATTTTGTCGTGCGGTGAGCACCTTCCTCATTCGGATGCTTCGCCGTTCTTCTCCAGGCAACAACCGCCTTCCCACCAGCGGGGACGGTTCGACCAGATCATCCGGATCGACTCCGACCGCAGGTTGCCGATCGGAGGCATCTTGAAGCACGTCAGCACGTCCCCGTTCGGTTCGATCTGCAGGTTCCCAAGGCTCGAGCACGTGGCTCGTCGCTCGTGGGAGACGTGGGCCTGGACTTCGGCCGCGTTCGAACGCGGATTGCGGAAGTACCGCCTCATGGCGGCGAACTCCGCGTCGCTGTTGACGATCGGAAGGCCCTCGCGCTGCAAAGAGATGAGATCTTCAACCACTCTGACCGCTTTTTCCGGATCACGGGGCCAGGTCGGTGCATGCTCGAACCACCGCGGGTCGTCGGGCGTGTCATAGTTCTGCTCGATCGGCTGGTAGAGGACGTCGAGGCCGTTGGACTGGGCGTACCGGGCCACGTCGGCGACGGCGTCCAAATTGTGGTCCATAATGACCGTCTTCAGCCGAACGGAAAAGTGGCTCCCCTCCTCCTGCCGAACCCGCCGCAAGGTGTCGATCGACTGGCTGGTCCTTTCCCAAAAACCCTCACGGCCGCGGACCTTGCTATGCGTTTCTCCCACCCCGTCCAGGGAAATCGTCACGCGCGCGGGTCTGGCCTTCGCCAGTCGCTCGATGCGCCTTTGGTCCTTCCAGTATCCGTTGGTGAGAAACTCCACGAAAAAACCGAGCGACGAGGCATGGGCCGCAACGTCGGGTGCGTACGGCCGCAGCAGGGCCTCTCCGCCGGTGATGTGGATATGTACCGGGCCCAGCCAACGTCGGATGTCCGATAGCAGGGCCTTCCACTCGTCGAGCGTCAAGGTGTCTTCCTCACCTTGGTTCTTCCAGATGTCGCAGTGCACGCAACGGGCACTGCATCGCTTGGTGAGCAACAGGGAAATCGATGTAGGGCGAATGAAAGTTGCGAAACGCCCCCCGCAAAGCGTGCGCAGCCGGTAGTTGGCAGACAAATAGATGCGTCGATACAACTTGCCGAGCATAGTGCGCTCCTCTTCAGGGGCTCCCGCCGAACGTGCCGGAAGGATGACAACGGTGCAGGATGGAGCCGTCTAATCTCAGAATCCTGACGCGGCCTCGTTTTGCTCGGATTCCAACAACACAAACGACGCAGATTCCAATTCGGTCTTGAACTCATCGAGGCCAGAGCGACGACTCCTGCCGCCGCATCAGGAGCCATTTTACGTTTACTGAGAGCGATCTGGATTGCGCCCAGACATCCGTCCAACGCATGGGGCGCTGGAGACCCTCTCCCATCCTCTCAAAGGCCGGACCGGAGATCGCCACGATTCGGTGCATTGCCTCGCACAAGAGCACCAGGGGTGGAGGCACCTCGGGCAAGGGGCCGAGCCCGGCAAGGAAGCGATCTCGCAGCGCTCGGCTTCGGGATGCGCTGTTCGCGATGAAGAAGCGCGGGAGGGACTCGAAACGCAAGAGCATGCCAACAATGTCCACGGGCAGCGGATCCTCGCGGTAGCCGAAGAAATCCAGCACCGTGACGCCTCCCACGCCGGTCAACGTGTTCGAAGGGCCGAAGTCGCCGTGACGTCCGGTCACCAAGATGCTCGCGTTGGCCAGGCGATCCACCTGTTTCTCAATGTAATCCGTTGCCCTTTTCCGAAGATCGCTCGGATAACGCCGATCGCGAGACTCCTCGATCAAACGCAGGCGATCGTTGCAGCGAACCAGGATGTTGTCCAAGAGGCTCGCGCCGGCGAGCCGGAGGCCGGTGAACTGCTGGAAGTGTCTTAGCCATCGCCCGCAGTCGTAGAAATCGTCTTGCAACTGCCGGAACATGGTACGGCTGGCCAGGTAGTGAACAAACTTCAGATCACCCACTAGATCGTGTCCCTCGACGTGCTCCATAAGGAACGCGTCGATTTCCGGCAGAGCGACAATCGGGCGTGGCACGGAACATCGCTCGATCCCCGCAAACTTGGGATACAACCGGGCCAAGATGTCGTATTCGACGAGAGCCTGATCCGGCTCGTCGACAATCGAAGCATTCAGGGGATGTTTGACGATCTGTTTTAGCACGAAGCGGCGCCTGCCGAGATCGGTGATAGCGGCCAGAAACGTGATTAACGAGTACGGTTTTGGGAGGACCTGCAGGATCTCGATTTCATCGAGAGTCTCCCCGAATTCCTCATGCAACGTCCTAGCCAGACTCTCTCGGACCAGGTCGAGGACTGCTTCAGACTGTGGATCCACAATAGTCATGGGCACGCTGGTGCTGGGGAGAAGGGGAAACGGCGAGGCCAACGTGCTATGGTTGCAGAGTTCGGATCGGCATGGTCCATTTCAAGTATGTGACTGCTTGGCACACAAGCCAAATGCAATTCTGTCACGCGCCTTCTTTGGAACCTAGAGTTTTCATTTGCCGCGGCCCCGCATACTCTCCGGCCTCCATCGACCGCTTTGTCGTTGTCGGATACCGGGGCCTGAGCTTCAGAAAATGCTTCTCGTACAAGTGCCAGCTCAGAAGGGCCAACACCCAACAGACAGATGTCGCCAAGACAAAGAACGCGATGAACGCTGGCACGACCGATTTACCAACTGGATGTTTCGTCGGATCGAACAGAAACCTGGCCAACACTACAGCCACAGGAAGATGGATCAGATACAGAGCATAGCTGTACCGTCCGAAAGAGCACAAAATGGAACTGGTGAGGAATCGGTAGCGCATTGACTCGCGGGGTAACTGTAGACAAGCAACCAGCAGGTAGCCGAAAAGGATTGCCAGAAAGGATGCGCTGACGGCCACTACCGGAGCATCCCAGAGAACGAACTTGCCTCTCCAGATAAACACGGCGACCAGCATCAAAGCGAGGAAGAGGGCAGACATCTTTAGTTTCTGCATGGGCCATTCCTTCAAAGGGATAGTTCGCATGCCGACCGCCAGTAATGTACCGACCGCCAATCCCTCCATGTGAGTGAAAGTGTTGCAGTATACCGAGACAGGCGTCACACCAAGAGCCAGCAGAATCAACCTAAGTCCTAACGAAGCAAGAAACAGAGTGAAACAGACGGCAGTCAGCCTTTTGCGAGTCAGCCATAACACCAGAATCGGCCAGACGACCAGGAACTGCTGTTCCACGGCGATCCACCATAGGTAGCCGCCCGGCAAGTGGGTGAAGTCACCCTCCAAGACGAACAGCCAATTCGCCAAAGGCGTCCAGAACCACCACTGTTTCTCATACAGGAGTTGAAACCTGTCGGGCAGCGGAACGACAATCCGCGGAAGCACGACAAACGCGGCAAACAAGAGGCCATAGTACAGTGGCAGAATGCGCAGAGAACGTCTTGCGAAGAACGTGGTAAGGCAACTGCCTTTACGCTTGGCGTCGAAGAGACCGCCGGTAATCAGGAAGCCGGTGAGCACAAAGAACAACTCAACCGCGACCCAGCCCGCGCTACCGAACCAATAGAAGACTCGATCCACATCACTCTGGGGAATTGGAAACTGCTGAACGAAATGATAGAGCAGAATGACAAGGATGGCCAACCCCTTGACGCCGTCCAGCATCGGAATCCGCTTTCCTGTCACGATAGTCGTAAGTGGCGGGGGGGAACTCAATTGTCTTGGCTCGAGGTAGACGTGAAGTTTCTGAGTGAAGAGACCGTGATGAGAGCATAGGCGAGTCGGCCATATGAACTCAGGCAGTCACTCGCCTGACTTGCCCTCAAGTTCCTACCATCGGACTAGGCATTGCGGACGCGTTTGACAAAGGCGCAATAGTCGTCGGCAGTGTCAATGCCGGCGGACGACTCGCCGATAACGCCGACCAGGATCGGAAAACCCGCGTGGAGAACACGAAGCTGCTCCAGCTTCTCAAGCTGTTCCAAATCTGACACACGCATGCCAGCCAACTGTAGAAGGAATTGCCGGCGGTAAGCGTACAAACCGATGTGTTGGTAGAAGTGCGGCGGGTCTTCTCGCAATAGGCGATCATCCCACTGTCGGGGATACGGAATACACGCCCGGCTGAAGTACAGGGCTCTACCGCTGACATCGAAGACCACCTTCACACAGGCGTGATCGTTCAGGAGAGATCGTTCGCGAATCGGTGCGGCAAGAGTCGCCATGGGAACATCGGGGTTTTCTTCCAACAAGCTGATCGCATAGTCGATGAACTCACCCCGCAATTCTGGCTCGTCGCCTTGCATATTGACGATGATGTCGACTTCTGGCAGTCCCGCGGCGACCTCCGCCACGCGATCGGTCCCGCTGGTAAGACCCCGACTCGTCATGACGGCATCGCCACCGAACGATTGCACTTCGTCGAGAATCTCTTTGTGATCCGTTGCCACACGTACACCGATCGGTCGAGTTGCTCGGCGGGCCGCCTCGTAAGTGTGCCGGATGAGCGATTTGCCGGTTTCTCGGAGCAACAGCTTCCGAGGCAGACGCGTCGAGGCCATCCGAGCAGGTATCACGATCTGGCTGACGCTTCGTCGTTGGGGTTCGACATGCTTCCGATTCACGATGCCCTCCTTCCCAAGACTCACAAGCCCGCCCGTACCAAATCATGAATACGGACAATCCCCACGACCTTCTGGTTGGCATTAACCACAGGAAGAACGGCGATCTGGGATGGCCTGTTTTCCATCAACTGCAATGCCTCTACGGCCATCCGATCCTCGCGGACTACTACGGGCGTGCGTGTCATGACGCGGTCGATGGTCATGTCCAGCACGTCTTCATGCTCCGCAAGACACCGGCGCAGGTCACCATCCGTGAAAATGCCTAGTAGACTCCCATCGGCAGAAGCAATAATCACAGCCCCCATGGTCTTGGCGCTCAACGTTACCAGGACGTTCCTCATGGATATCCCCGGCTCTACAAGCGGCACCTGAGCACCTGTTTGCATAACGTCTCTCACGCGGAGCAAGAGTCGCTTTCCGAGGCTCCCCGACGGGTGAAACCTGCTAAATCCCGTAGAGGTAAGGCCGTGACGTTCCACCAAGCAGGCTGACAGAGCGTCACCCAGAGCCATGGATACCATGGCACTGCTCGTCGGGGCCAGATCGAGCGGGCAGGCTTCGCACTCCACAGTTGCGTCGAGAAAGACATCACATTGTCTCGCCAGACTTGAGTCTCGACGTCCCACGATGGCGATGGTGTGGCACGGCACCCCTTTGACCACGCCACAAAACGTCAATACTTCCGGCGTCTCACCACTCTTGCTCAACAAGAGGGCAACGTCATCCTCTTGCACCACGCCGAGATCTCCGTGTAGCGCATCAACAGGGTGTACGAAAAGTGCAGGTGTTCCCGTTCCACATAGAGTCGCCGCGATTTTCCTTGCCACCAGTCCCGACTTTCCAATCCCCGTTGTAATGACCTTACCCGGCGCAGTCGCGATCATATCCACGGCGCGTTCCATTTCCGGACCCAACCGATCGACCGCCGCTCTGAGCGCCTCGATCTCCTTGGTGATAGTGGCCTTCGCCAAATCTACTGGCGATTTCGTCATGGAATCAAGTGCGACCTGCTGCATATACCCTCTCCTCAATATAGTCCACGATACGGGAAGCGCTCTGCCCGTCCTGCAGGTACAATTCATCTCGCAGGACGGAACGGGAATTCGCCACAAGACGCGCCCGAAGCTGGGAATCGGAAAGCAACTTCTGAATCGAATCCTTCAAGGCGTTCGCAGAAGTGATCGACAGGGCTGCGCCGGCTTCATCGTAGGGCAGGTAACAAGGGGTCGGCAAGTAGTTCACCAGTCCCACGGGCAGCCCTGCCGCCATCGCCTCGAGGCAGGTAGTCGAGGCAATCGTGACTACAGCATCAGCAACTCGAAAGCACTCATCCAGCGGCCGAGTCTTGGTAACTTCGAGATGACTGTTCGCCTCACTAGGGTCAAGCAAGGCCAGCCAATGTTCGACCTCGAGATCGCGCGGATGCAGCTTCACGAGTAGTCGAACGTCGTCGAGTGCCTTACAGGCAAGAACCAGATCCTTGAACAGTCGATCTAACGGCTCCCAATTTCTACGAAGCGGTTGACTGCAGAACAGGAGCACTCGCTGCCGCGTCGGGCATCCACGGTCGGGGACACGTGCTGCCGGTTGCTCTTTACGACGGTCAAGTCTTGGCTGGCCGGTAACCCGGATCTTTGAGCTCGCGACGCCCTCTCGATCCAGTTGGCGTCTGAAACGTTCTCCCGCCGCCGCAATCATCGTGCAATGCGAGTGCCCATACCCCCTACGAACAAAGGGGCCATACGTGAGGCATCGCGCCGCCGTCTGTACGAGCTTCGCGACAAGTATCGAGGTGCCATAGTACTTCAGCAGCGTTGGCAGGGGTAATCGGCGCCGTGCAGGGCGGACGCTTTCTTGGATCAGCAGCGATTCTTTGTTGTTGAGACGGCAGAAGTCGACGACAAGGCGATCAAAAAGAGCGGCGTCGTCGTTGCACACTATGGCGATGTCGAAGTCGACGGTTCGGAGGAAAGCGAATACCGCGCGCTTCGACCGAACGTACGCTCGGACCCCCGGCAAACGCCTATACATGTCAGATTCGTAGTAGCCGCAGTATTCGCACGTGGAGAATCCTGTTTCCTCCAGTACGTGTGTCACGCGATGCTTAGGTCTCACAACGGAATCCCGGACCAAGAACAGGGGCCGATGTCCGCGGCGACTCAACTCCGCCGCCACCGGAAGTTGCGTCAACACATGGGAGCTGTTGGTTGATACGAGTAGCGCCTTGACAGTCTTGTCAGCCACCAATCACATCTCTGGGTGTCCGCATGGGATGCTGTATGAACTAGCTGCGCCGCATTAGTGAAATCGCGTAGATTGCTGCGAATTGTCCCATTCAACTTTCGGAATTACGACCGACGAGCCCTTTTACAAAGTCCTTGACATTACGCATTGTGGCTCTACGCCAGGAACGAAATCTCGAACTCCGAGAGAGTAGTCTTTGAAAGTGGTTTCTGTAATGACAGTTTGCCTTGTAGGCTATATAATCCTTGAAGAAATCTGACAGGCCGTAGCAGTATCGAGTCTCAGCATCAAGCTTCTTCAGAGTTCTCTCAACCAACCGTAGGGGCTCAGATCCTTTCCAATCGAATCTTGTTATGATCGCGGGGATTCTATTGAGTCCCAACACCTTAAATGCCTGGAGACGGTGATGTCCGTCGATCACGAAGTACTTACCGTCAGTGTCCTGCTTAGTGACCAGGATCGGGGCAACCCGCTCGCCGGCCTGGATCGCTGCCTTCAGGAGGCCAATGGTCTCCGGATCTGGACACCATCCTGGTGCGCCATTCGGCAGTTCTCTAAGATGCACGGACTTAAGCTGGTCCATCTCTAATTCTTGGACGCCCAACGTCGGTGTATCACTCTCTTGAATATGAGCCGATTGACTCCAGTCTGGTGATATTCTTCGATCCGTGTGTGGTCTCCTAAGGTAAGTGTTGCTTGCCTCAAATGTATCGAGTTCTCGTACTGACTCTTGCACGGTTTTCACGAATTCACGAAAACAAGATCGGTTCATTGCTATTCGAAAATCTCTGTAGTGAATGTGGACCTCATCGATGACTGTTTCCTCATTCAACTCGATGCGACAGACATTGTTATCATAAGTGCTGCGATTGGGTTGGGGAGAGTTGTGAATGAATTTGCGCTGTCGCTCTGGCCCTCCCGCAATTATGACTGTCGTCGCGTACTCACGTTCTCCATAGTCACTGTTCTGCGATAAGTAGTTGCGTACGTCGCGAGTCGACTTTTCGATGATGTCCGCGAATTCGAGATACTCGTCCAAGGAGAACACGAGCCTGTACTCCCGGTAGTGGATATGAATGTTCTCACACAGGTCGCAGAATATCCGACTATTATGTTTTTCCCGATCGGGCAAATTTGTGGAAGCGAGCAGTTTTCTTACAGCACCCATTCGTGAATCCTACTTTCCAAACATCTCCGCATCATTCTTGCAATAATCTCGAATCTCGGCAATGATAGCATTTGAACGACCACGTGGTCAAAGGCGATACTCCCTACGCAAAGTGAACCGTGAACAACGCCTCTCATGGCTGGGTGACAGCGGTTCCAGGGCTGCGTATCCGCGCTGCCGCGTCCGCGTCAATCGTGGAGCGAACCTCGCTCTTGGGCGCCCAGCCACATCTTCTACCTCAACCGAAAAACGCCGAAGCGGTCGGCCGCTGACGCCTTGGGATAGTACCTCATTCCTCATTCGATTTGGCCGACTCCAAACAGACATAGGGCCCTTCGGAAGGCTCACCTACCCGATTCGCCATGGAACTTGGCGTGACCACGGCCAGGCACCGAGTGACCAAACGCCGCATTTGCTCGTCGACAAGACATGCTGTAATGCAATATGGGATCAGCCCCGCCAGCATGGGGATGATTAGTCCGGGCCAAGATTCCACGGTCCAGCCGATCCGAATCGGAATCCAGATCAGCAGGAGGATGGCTGCCGGTAATGCCGGCTTGGCCATTGAGTTCATCAAGAACCGTGGTAGGCTTACCTGTACCACGCGGCAACTGTAAGTGACAATCACAATAGCGTTAATGACCAGCGTGACAGACACGGCCAAGGCGACCCCGAGGATTCCGAACCAGTTCACCAAGAGTATGCTCAAGCCAATCGTAGCACATGTTCTTGCCACGGCACAAACCGCCACAACTCTCACCCTGCCGAGCCCGTGAAGAAGTCGAAGCGCAAGAGTCATCAGCAATCCGAGCGGAAGTGGGGCTATTAAGACCAACAGAGTCGCGAAGCCCGCTTCCGCGTACTTGGCTCCCATCCAGAGTCCCAAAAAGCTCCGGCCGAAAAGGAATACTCCCAGGGTAACGGGACAAGCGAGAAACAGTACGTTCCGAGAAACATCAATGAATAGATCGCGAGTCTGATCGACCTTGCCTTGAGCGTGTAGCCGACTGAAAGACGGCGTCAAGACGGAGAGCATCGTCCGAATGCCGTCGCCGCCGAAACGGGGCAAACGAGCCGCAATGGAATAGTAGGTAACGTACGCGGGACCAAGAAAGACGCCGACCACGACGACCTCACTTGCCATGGCGATTCGGCCTGCCGTCAACGAAGTGAAGACGCCAGCACTGTACCCTCGAATGGTCCGGATTGTTTCCCAGTCGACGTATTCTAACGAGAACTTCAGGCTGGGGACACTCCGGTGGGCTAGAAATGCATAAGTCAGATTTGCGCCCAAGTCGCAAATCGTGACTGCAATCCCGATTCCAAGTATTCCACCACCGGTTAGGACGACAGCCACGCAGAGGGTACTACGTACCAGCATCCCAGAGACTTTGACGGCATTGATCGTAGGGTAGCGGCCCAAGCCTTGGAGTAGCGACCGATACAAGCCCAACGGGAGTCCAAAAGCCAGGTTTGCCCCCAGCAGCGCCAGAAGCCAACGGGTGTCGCGGGCGATCTCCGGACGAACTCCTAACGGACAGCCCCATCCAAGAGCGAGTACCAGGGTAATCACCAGCAGCACCATGCCGATGCAGGCAAAGGCGACCATACTGCATGAAAAAATCCGATTGACGTTCTCTTCTTCTTTCAGGCCATCGAACCTTGCCACGAACCGCAACACCGCCGCGCCAATGCCAAGATCCGCTATCGTCATGTAGGCCAAGACGGAGTTGACGAGTTGCCAGATACCGTAGCGTTCGTCGCCAAGTCCGTGAACCAAAATGGGCGATACGAAGAAAACGACAACAACGGTCGCCGCAAAGCCCAGCCCGTTTGAAACTGCGTTTATAAGAACCCGCTGCTTTTCGCTGGAGGCTGCCATGTATTTCGTCTAGTATTTCTCCTAAGTGGATTATGCACGACGGCGCAGAATCGCGCAAGTTAGCCTTCGGGGGGCAGGATTAACGGCCTACTCTCCGAAACTCGAAATGGCTTCTAAGTGTAGACACCGCGCGTGTCTACCGGGAGAATCGATTTCGGGGTGCGGCTAGCTGTCACTCGAAGTGTGTCAACTCAGCGTGTTTGCGTCTTCTGGTTGACGTGGTGTTGCGATTGATAAGACAACCGGTTTTCTTCGCTCCGCTGATTGAAGTCTATTTTGGTACTGCCGTTTGGAAATCTGTAGGCACCTTGGTGCAATGTCTGATTGTGGGCGGCCTCATTGTTGGTGCCGTTTCGTGCAGAGCAGAAGGCGCAATACGGGAAGTGCGGTGAATCCGTGTGAAGTGTCTTTCTCAGCCTGCAAAAGTCGTCTCCCTGCCACACGTCCTTGAATCCGTCGGAGAAGTTTCCCACGGTCTGAATCCAGGCCTTGTAGCAGAAGCGAATCGATCCGTCGGTGTCGATCTGCGCGAACCGCCACGGCGCTTCGCACTTGTGCTGCCCGGGATCATCTCGTGGCAACGGCGGCAGGCTGACGCTGATGCCATGTTCGGCGGCCTTTGCGGCCGTCTCTTTGAACACGTCTTCCGCCAGATCTTGATGGAAGAAGAGCGAATCCTCGGCCGCCATCTCATTTGCAAACACAACGTATGATACCTCGACTCTGGTGACTCCCATGGATTTGCAGAGCCCGCAGATGCCGGGGAGTTCCTCGGCATTTTGCCTCATTACGGAATAGCGCAAGCCAATCTCCGGGAACTTGGCTCCGGCGTCGTTCTTGTGTCGGGAGAGCCGGGCAACGTTGTCAATGATCTTATCGAATTTCGCGCCCCGGCGGATTCCTTCCAGGCTCTCCTTGGTGGCCCCGTCGAACGACACGAAGTATTGTTTGAGACTCTGATCCGCGACGATCCACTCACATTTCTCCTTGTCCAGCAGCATCCCGTTGCTGACCATGACCGTCAACAGCCGGTGCCGGTCCGCAAGCTGCAAAGCTTCCCGAACCTTGGGATACAATAGCGGCTCGCCTCCCGAACAGAAGAGAACCTCGCGTGCATAAGGAAACAGCTCATGCGCGACTCGCTGGTACAATTTGTATGACAACCACCGCTCACCTTCGACAGTAGAAGATATGCAGAAAGTACATTTTAGATTGCAGGCCCTGGTGAGTACGACGTCCAGGGAGAGCGGATAGCTTCGTGGCCTGGAGATATTCAGCCGTCGCTCGACTGAGTTTAGGAGCAAATTGCTGATTCTGGCGACAGTTGCCGACCGAACCAGGTTCTTGATTTTGGGAAGCTTCTCGATCATGACTCGTTCTTCCACACTTGGCCGCGTCCTCGGATGATAACCTCGAACCAGTGACTAATCACGGCAGGCAAAGGTTGGGACCGGCGCTTGCAAGCCGACTATGCCTCACGTAGCAGCGCCAAACGCAGTCTCATCTTCTTCAGTCTCAAGCTAGGCCTTTCCACAAACACCCACGACAGACTGCCCAGCGCATAGCTGATGACCAGGACCGCAGGCAGCAAGTAGTATCGATACATCCAGCCGAATTCCATGAAACAGTTCATGACCAACGCATGATAGATGTATACTCCATATGAAATATCAAAACCCTTGATGTATCTTTCGCTGATGGATGGAAAGGAGAATGCCAAAGAGATCGTCAGGGTTGATAGAATCGCAAAGCCCAGCAAGCCAATCGGGTCGGGCCAGTAGGGCCACGTGGAATACCAGCCCAAGAGCTTTCCGAATACCAGGACAAAAGCCAAGTATCCTGCCAGCCAATAAAGGAACCGACGTTCTACGATGAATCTGACTCTGTTCCAGCACTTGTAGAGCGCGATTCCGAGCAGGAAGTTGAACAAATAGGGAACGACACAAACCCCTCCCAACTTCCGAACCATGTTCTCCTTATCTAACTGACGCAGCAACGCGTAGGCGCACACAGAGGTCAGGAAGAGAATCCCCCATGAGACCATCCATCGCTTGGCGAACCTTCTCAAGAAGAAGTAGATCAACGGCACCAAGGCATAGTACTGCAATTCAACGGTAATTGTCCACAAGCTTCTGTTCGGCGTATTGGAGCCCCAATTCCTCAGAATATCGGGCGTGTAGAACTGCAGGAAAGTAACCTGGGTAAGCACCCACGCGAGGAAATCCGTCCTGCCAAAGGTGGACAGTGAGATTTCTCGAAAGACCAAGAGAAGCGCAACCGTTACCGCGAAACAGACCCACAACGCAGGGTAGATCCGCAAGAGTCTGTTTCTGAAGAATTGTCCGATATTGTCAGCGTTTCTCTCAAAAGACCAAAAGACCAGGAAGCCGCTTACAGTGAAGAATATCGGCACGCCGGGAAAGTATGACAGCCAGCCCAGCACACTGTCGACAAGCGGACTGCCACGGGTTTCCAGGAGTTGGTGAGTGTGTGAGATCACTACCTGAGAAGCTGCCAGCAGGCGAATCAAGTCGAAATTGTTAGTGCGTGGTATCTGCATCGAACCTCACTTCACAGTGTCCAACGCGTGCACCATCAGGTGACGTACTCCAACTCCGGCGTAGATGCTTCCATGTTTCCTGGCGTTTCTTCCTCCAATTCTTCGCGCCTGCGACACTCGGCGGCAAACTCCGCAGCAAGCATGCAGAACGCAGCCAACCAGATCCAGTTGTATCTGTACAAAGTGTGGCTCGAGAAGGTCTCGAGCAGCAGAAGCACGACGGAGTTGCGGCACGCGACCGCGAAGCCGGACAAAAGCCGTAGATTCGGATCCGAACTGCCGGCAGCTAACCTTCGGATCCTGCGAGTATTTGACAGAATCACGGCAACCAGCCACACGAACGTGACCGTTCCCAGAAGGCCGGTCTCCGCCAACATTTGGGCCCAGAGGTTGTGAGCAGCCATAGCGCTTCCGTCAATATGACGCATCCTATAGCCGGCGAAGTTGCGCGGTCCAACGCCAACCACCGGGGACACTTTGAAAATCCGCACCCCCAGCCAAATGGCATCGATCCTTCCACGCTTCGAGGCCTCTTCAGCCGCCGTTCCGGCGGAGGGGTCCCAAATCGTTCGGATCCGCCGCTGGTTTTCGATTGGAATGAGTTGAAAGCCGACGAGGACGAGGACCAGTGCCAGGCCAACACGCGTCAGCACTCGAGACATGGAAGCCTTCTGCAGGGACCATAGTGCGAAGAACACGCACAGGTAGATGACGCCCGCTCGACTCTTGGTGAGGACGATAGCCCAGACGCCCAGAACTGGGTAGACGATAAGGCCGAGTGAGAAACAGTTCCGCCATAAGCTGGGCCACTTTGCCGTGATGCTCTTGCGGTATTGCCAGAGGAACAGGCAAAGGGGTAGCGAAGCCACGATCGTCACGGCGATCTTGTTGAAGGCGCCGTAGGTGGTTTCAATTCCGATGAAGCGGTGCATCCCTCGTTTATAATCGGCATAGTTGTGGACATGGAATTCCCACAGCGACTTGGCCAGATAACACTCCATGTAGGCGATGTATGCAACGATAATGAAGACCAAGGAATAGGGAGTGCGAATCACGGAAATAAAGATGAAGTAGCAAATGACGATCGTAAGGAAAATATAGAACTGCACCCACGCAGACTCCGTATTCCTGGCGCACACAGTGCAGATACCCAACGCCAGCGTGAATGCTATCACCGAGCGGGTCTGCGAATTTGAGGGAAGACGAAAGCCCGTAGTTAACGCCACACAGACGATCATGAATATCCCGAAGGAGCGTTCGACGCCGAAGCGCATGAGCCCCAATTCCGGAATCAGCACCTCCCAAGGCCGGATAAGGAACAGCCCCACGTATACAAACGTAATCCAGAGGATTGCAGACCGAGGCAATACGCCCGTTGTCGGTTTGCCCAACAGCGTCAGGTGTTCCTCAGGAGCCAGCAAATTCGACATGATGCTCTTCAGTGTTCGGGCTGCGCGGTGCGACTATTGTCTGGTCTTGTTTCTCGACGTTCCGAGCTTTCCACGGAGCATATCGATGTAGAAGGCTTCGTATCGCCGAGCCATCGTTGCCGCGCCGTATTCTTTCAAGGCCCGCTGCCTTGCATTCACGGCTAACCGTGCAGCCAAGGACCGGTCGCGCAAGAGCCGATCGATCGCAGCGGCCAGGTGTTCGACACTTTCGGACGGCACAACCAGGCCGTGCTTTTCGTTCTCGATGAGCTCTTCAACGCCACCGACGGCCGTTGCCACAATCGGCCGAGCAGCCGCCATGTACTCCATGATTACATTTGGAGCCCCCTCGGTACGCGAGCACAAGACGGCGACGTCGAGGCCGCTGAGAAACGCAGGAACGTCGGATACCGTTCCCAAGAGTTCGACCTGGCCCTGCACAGCGAGTGTCTTGATGGCCTGTTCCAGCGAGGGTCGCGAATCACCTTCGCCGGCGAGTTGATATTGCACCTTGGGATGCGCTGAGGCAAGAACTTGTGCGACCCGCACCAGCAATTCGAGATTCTTCATCGGAGACAAGTTCGCCACGACCCCCACTCGCAGTGGCCTTCCATTCCTGCCAGTTGGCTGGGGTTCTGGGATGTGAGCGAAGCGATCAAGAACAACACCGTTCGGGATGATGACGACCGACTCAGGAGAAGCCCACTCGTCGGCGATGATACTTTGACGACAGGCCTCGCAGTTCGTCAACGTACCATCCACAACACGGCTGCAAACCCTGCCGAGCCAGCGGTCAATGGGTCTGACCCAAAAGCCGATGTCGAGGCGACTGCGCGCGACGCAAGACACTCCTGCGAACTTGGCGAAAAACGTCCCAAAATACGTGCTGTCCGGGAAGAACACCTGCAGTACGTCGATGCGTTGTCGACGCAGAAACCGCGCAAAACGAATCCCTCGCCCTGGCGTCGTGAGATGGTGCAACGACTTCACTCCCAGCCGCATTACCGGGCAATCACTGGGCTTGAGCAAGCGAGATACTTCACAGGTGCCGTCCAAGAGGCACAAATACGGCTCGATCCTTGAACGATCCAACCAGTCAAGGAGCAATAGTAGCTGGCTCTCCACACCCCCCACTTTGAGATCGTCAATCAGGAAGCAAACGCGGATCGGGCCGGCAGACGAGGCCGACCAATCCCTCTTTCTTGTGCTTTGACGTAACATCCGAGCCCACAAGTTCAAGAATGACGAAAGTACCTTTCCCTGCTCGCGCTGAAGGCTACCGTTTCCTGCCTACTATGGCGTTGCCGGAACTAAACACAGCGGGAAAACGAAGCGCGAAGTACAAACGGTTGTAGCGAATGACCATGTTCCGCCAAACTCCGGCCGGAAAGCGATTGATGTCCCAAAAATGCGTGGCAAATCTTCCCGCGATGTCTATTTGATGAGCGTCTAACTCAGCAACTAGGCGTGGTATGTTGGCAAAACGGGTCAGAGGCGCTTCGTCGTCCTTCTCCTGCCACATTTCCAATCCGTCCACGGACTTAACCATCTTTGAGTCGTTCTCCCTGAACAAACGGGCGAGACGAACAATCAACATTTCTATCGCTTTGTGATTGCTCTCCAAAATGACGATACTGCCGCCCGGCCTAAGAAGTCTACAGAGCTCGCGCAGCGCGTCCTGCCAACGCGGAATATGCATGAGAACGCCTCTGCAATGAATAGCATGAAAGTGTCCGTCGTCGAATGGCAAGTCGTCTAGTGAGGCACAAACGAAAGTGCCTTGCTGGGCCAGGCCGTGTTGCGCGGCTCGTTCCTTGGCCTTCTGCACGACATACGTCGAAATGTCGACGCCCACACAGAAAAACCCCCGTTTGCAAAGTCGAACCGAGTGCTCCCCCGTGCCGCAGCCAGCATCAAGGATTCGGCTCCCTGGTGGTATGTCCAACTGGCTAACCAACCTGTCCATGATCGTGTCGTCGAGTGATTTCTGCAATGGATTTCCCCGATACACCGACTCCCACTTTTCATGGAGGTCCGCGTTCTGGAAGGTTCTGTGCTGTTGGCTTTGCACGCTCATCCCCTGGTCCTCCACGGCTAGTTCATCATCACGAAAGAGTCAAAGCGACTGTAATCCGCTCTTCTCGCAGAATCCCGACTTGTCACCTGCTAGCTTCGCGTCAAGTCCTGCGTTACCTCGCATCACCGAAACACGAAGACGGGAGTCCGTACTTCGTTGCCACTGGCTGGCGGACAGTCCTATCATCGGACGAATCCTGAGAATCAACAATCTCACGATATATCCGTTCAAGCTTCGCCATCCTCGTGTCAAATGACAACTCGTTTTCGACCCGCCTTCGTCCTGCGGCAACCCTCTGGGCCGTCGCCCCACGGTCGTCAAGTGTTCGCTTGATTGCCGAGGCAAGAGCCACTGGGCTGCGCATGGGCACAATCAACCCGTGCACGCCATGTTCCATCAATTCGGCCGTGCCTCCCGCGTCAGTTGCAACGACCGGAATCTGAAGCGACATCGCTTCGACCACCACCGTTGGCGTTCCCTCGTAGTCGGACGATTGCACCAACACGTCAAACCCTTGATACAGTTCAGCAACGTCACTGCGATGCCCCAGCAGGCTGCATCGGTCGCTTAACCCGAGCCGTCGGATCTGCCCAAGCAATTCATGCTTCAGACTTCCTTCACCGGCAATGAACAGCCTCAGCTCCGGCCGATGCGGCATGAGCAGCTTCATCGCATCCAGCAGGATGTCAAACCGCTTCTGAGGCTCGAGCCTGCCCACGGCCCCGATTGCGATCTCTTTGCGCCTAACGCCAAGAGAATCGCGGATACGCTTAACGGTATCCTGGCTTCGGTAGTATTTCTTAGGGTCGATGCCGTTGAGGACTACCCGAACCCGTTCCGGCTTACATCCCCACCTGATTAGCGTATCGCGAATCTGATTTGACACGGCAATGGCCAGAGGAAACTTCCGGACGATCAGTCTGTCTGCCGGATAGTACAGAAACCTTTCGCGCCAGTGGTGGCCGGTCCAGCCATGCGAGGTTGACAGAGGCGTTATACCTTCCGAACGTGCCAATCGCGACGCAAAAAACGCAGACTTGTAGCCGTGCGCGTGAACAATCTCGGCGTTGCGACTGCGAGAGATCTGCTGAAGCCTGGGGAGAACACTACGATCGAATTTCGACCTCGACACAACTTCGCAATAGTCGATGCCCAACTCGGCCGCACGAACGTCCAGGTCGTAGGCGTCGTCAGCGGCGTGGCGGAGGACGCAAACAGTCAATCGAAGTCGGTCCGGGTTGGCCTTGGCGGCGGTTCGAAGGATGATCTTCTCGGCACCACCTCCCGAGCCGTCAACGCTACAGACGGCAAGTACACGAATAGCGTCGCTCACGATCCTACTCACGATGATATGGACAACGTAGCCCGTGAAGATTCACGAGAGGCCATCGATAAAGTCGCTCAATTCTTCGACCCGCTGGTCCCAGTTGTTTTGCCTAGCAACTCCGACGGCGGCCGCAGCCTCGCTAGGGGAATTGTCGGCCAGGATTTCCCGTAGTCTTTCGCAGAATTCGGCTTCGGTTGCAGCGAGGTAGATGGGACCATCCATCGCCTCGAGCTCAGGCAGGCGCGTTCCAACAACGGGTAGACCGAGGGCAAAGTACTCCATGAGCTTGAGTGGATTGACGGCCACCGTCAGTTTGCTGTTCACAAACGGTATCAATGCAACGTCAAAGTAGTTTGCGTATTGCGGCAGATCATCGTATGGCACGAGTCCCAGGCGATATAGATTGGGGCATTCCGCAAGGGCTTCGGTATCTATCTCTGATTTGCCGATTAGGACAAATGAAACGTCGGGAAAAGCTCTGCTGAGTGTCGCGAGGAGCTTCAAGTCCACCCATTCACTGATAAGGCCGAAGAATCCGACGATTGGTTTCGGAATGTTCTCCATTCTCGAAATCGGCACGGAGTCGATCGCAGCCTGGTTGAAATGCTCGAAATCGACACCGTGCGGAAGGTACAGCGAAGGGCAGGATCGCCGGTTCTTGCTTTCCAAATCCCGGCTTGTCACGACCAGCGCATCTACGCTGTCAAGAAGGTCATTCTCCATCGCCCGCCAGTCGGGAACATTGAACCCCGGATACTCGAGAAACTCGTCGTAGCAGTAATAGATCTTTAATGCGGGGTCCACTGCTTTGACAAAGTCCGCAGCAGAAGGAAAGACGGCGAAGACGATCGGGGCATGGATCTCGTAGCGCCTGCAAAGGCGCTTGAATGTGCGCGTGATGCTGATGCAATTCAGGCGTCGGACTGCGGGCTTGAACCACGGAACCATGAAGGGAGTAACCACGTTCAGGCCGGGCGAAGGCGAGGAATCGTACCCGTTGGACCGCCCGTTGGCGCGTGGTGATCGCTTGACCCAATCAATGACTACGCTAGCTGCCTTCTTGGCATCTTTCCAGGTCAGCCGCGGCATCCGATTGACCATATTGAACCAGAATACGCGATTGCTCTGGGAAATACGGCGAAACAGATGTATCGTTGACGTGGGCAAGCCGTTCCAATCGTCGGCAAGAACGATGAAATCACGTCCAGAAATCATCTTGCACCTACGTGTCGAGCCAGTCTGCCCAGCCGAAGCCAGGAACCATCGTTCTCGAAATGATAGCCAAGGAAACGCCGGTTCTGCCCAGATGACGTCGATTTTGGGGGAGAGATTACGCGCGTCTCTGTCTTCCGTCGCAAGAGAGTCAGTGCCACGGCTGCTCGAGCATCCAATCGACGATCCGCTTTGCAGCGTGACCGTCTCCATAAGGGTTGTGCTCGATCTGACAGGCGGCGTACTCCGCCGAGTTGGTCAACAGCGTGCTGACGCCGTCCACGATCGCTTCGGTCGAGGTCCCCACGAGCCGGGCCACACCGGCTTCGACTGCCTCGGGACGCTCGGTCACATCGCGCGTGACCAGTACCGGCTTACGCAACGAAGGCGCTTCTTCCTGCACTCCACCGGAGTCGGTAAGAATCAACGTCGAGCGGTCCATCAACCAAACGAATTCAGGATATGTCACCGGCGCGATCAAGTGGACGTTATTCCGGTTACTCAATTGCCGGTGTACTGGTTCCTGGACGTTGGGATTGAGGTGGACTGGATAAATGAAGTGACAATCGGTAAAACTATCGGCCAGGGTTGCGATCGCCCGGCAGATATTCTCGAATCCCTGGCCAAAGCTCTCACGGCGATGGCCAGTAATCAAGACGGTCCGGCAGTCGCCCAACATCGTGTACTTCCGTTCCCACAGCTCCCCGTTGGCCCGCTGTCGGTTCAACGTCTCCAACAAGGCGTCAATCACCGTATTGCCGGTCACGCGAACCGCCTTGGATGGAATGCCTTCGTCCAACAGTGTGCGGGCTGCCCGCCGGGTCGGCGCACAATGGAGATCACTGACCATGTCGGCAATTCGGCGGTTCAGTTCCTCCGGCCACGGGGCCTGGAGGTTGCCGGTTCGCAGGCCGGCCTCAACGTGGACAAACGGAACTCGACGATAAAATGCAACCAGTGCTGCCGCCATCACAGTCGTAGTATCGCCTTGGGCCACCAAACAGTGTGGCTGCCAGCGTTGGAATACGCCATCAATACCCTCGATACACCGGGCTGTAAGACGCGACAAGGTCTGGCTTGGAGCCATCAGGTCCAGACAGTCGTCCGGTTCGATCCCAAAATGCTCTATCATCTGAAGCAACATCTCACGATGCTGTCCGGTCACGCAGATCACCGGGTCCATTACGTCATCTCGCCGCCGACACTCTCGGATTACCGGCGCCATCTTGATGGCTTCGGGCCGAGTACCGATAAGCAGTAAGGGACGTAATTTGCCCAACGATATAGACTCCAGTGGGGAAAGATCTTCCGGGCCGACCGGCGGAACGCTAACTTACCTCAACAGCACAGGCAGGGTTTGTCCGGTCACCGTTCAGCATCCGCTGCATTCCCGCCCGTACTCCGATGCGCGGCCGCCAATCGAGGACTTCGGATGCCGCGGCGCAATCAAAGTCGCGGGGACCAATTGCGGAGCGAATCCGGTAGGGCGTGACGGGGGCGTCCCGGCCCAGCAGCCGCATGCCGAGCTGTAGCCCGGCGGCCGCCGGATAGAGCATCGCCAAGGGCAGATGGTTGATCTTCTTCCTGCGGTTGTTGGCCTCCAGGTAGTGGTCGGCTAGTTCATTCTGGGTAACTTCCTCGGGGTCGACGAGGTTGAAGGCGGAGCCGTCGAAACGGCCGTTCTCGGCCGCCGCGAAGATCGCGTCGACGAGATCCTCTACCCAAATCAGCGGTACGACCGATTTTCCGCTGCCAAGCACGATGAGGCGGCCGTTGGCTTCGCGGCCCACGGCTCCCGACAGAAAAACCTTGTCCGGTCCCATCACCTCGCCGGGGCGGAGGATGACGGCGCGCAGGCCACGGTGGCGGACCGCGTCGGCCACGATCCGCTCGGCCGCGAGTTTCGTCTGCGTATACAGACCGCGGCGCTCCGGGTAGGGCTCCAGCGGCCAGTCCTCGCCGATCTTGTCGTCCGGCCGGGCGGCGGCGGCGTGGATCACGCTGAGCGAACTCATGTAGATGAGCTTGTCGACCTGGTGGCGGAGGCAGCTCTCGACGACGTTCTGCGTGCCGACCACCGTGCCGCACTCGAAATCCTCCGCGTGGCCTTCAACGGTGGCCCCCAGGTGGAAGACTTCCTTGACTCCTTGGAGGGCCCGGTCGACAGCGGCCGGGTCGCCCAGGTCTCCCAGAAAAGTCTCGACCCGATCGGACTCGATGATCTCCGTCGGTGGTGACCGGCGGACGAGGATGCGGACCCGCCGTCGCTCCTGCAGCAACCGCCGCAGGAGGTGCCGGCCGATGAAGCCGGTGGCGCCCGTCAGAAGCACCTCGGCGGTACCCTTGGTGGCGAACCGGGCCTCGTACTTGCGCTTGGCTTCGTCGGCGTGGGTGGCCACACGTTCGGTCCAGACGACGGCGCTTCGGCCTTGCCGGACGCTGACCGGCGGCTCGCCTCCGGTGGCAATTGCCTCGTAAAACTCGCCGACCAAGTCCTGCAGGCCGTGGTACTGCCGCAGCTTCTTCCGCAGGACCCGCAGGACGTTGCCCATCACCTGGGTGACCATCCGGCGTCCCTCGCCCATGGTGTTGGCTATGCGCTCGGCGTGGCCGGGGAGCCGGCCCGACCTCCGGGCAGTAACCGACATGCCGAAGACGTCGGCGCGGATCACGCCGCGGGTTCCGTGAATGATCAACACGTTCTGCAACGGCTGGACGTTCCACGACAGATAGACTTGTCCCATGCCACGCTGGCATTCGGCCAGGACCCGCCACTCCTTGAAGCGTGGATTCCCGTCCGTCTCCGGTGAGCCGAGCCGTGCCGTGACGTGGCGAATCTCTCCCAGGAAAGCCTCCAGCAAGTAGAGGGAATGGACGCCGATATCTCGAAACGGAAACCCGCCCTCGCGAAACTGCTCGGGAACCTTGCCACCTTCGAAATGGGGATAGAACTGGCTCCGCAGGTGATCGACGCCCACCACGTCGCCGATCGCCCCGCTGCGGACCAGGTCCATCGCCTTGACGACGAAGGGATCTCGCAACAGCGAATGGTCGACGCAGACCAGCTTGCCCGCCGCTTGGGCCGCGGCCGCAATCCGGTCGCAATCTGCAACGGTGGTAGCCAAAGGTTTTTCAACCATCACGTGGCACCCGTGGGTGAGCGCCTCGACGGCGTTCTGCGCATGTGCGGCCGGCGGTGTCAAGACATGAATCACGTCTGGGCAATTGTCCAGAAGGCTATCCAGGGACGAAAAGGCGGCCGGAAGTTTGTACCGTTCGGCCAGAGAGCGTGCTCGTGTTTCGTCGATGTCCGCCACACCGACGATCTCCACGTTCGAAAGCCGCTGCAATGCTCTGACGTGAAACTCACTGATGTGGCCAGCTCCAATGAGCCCTGCCTTAATCATGCGTTTCGGATCACCTGCCATGTTTCGGTTCTCTGCGTTACGCTATGGCTGCCGATAGAGTTCCGCCAACCTCAATGAACAAGCCCATTCTTCGGGCGAACGCGACGATTATGAATAGTGCACATCAGTCGTCCCCCAACGCGCAGCGTGCATTTGCCGACGCTTCGCTCCTGCATAAGTGGGCTTCTCGGCACGGCCGGCGTACCCCAGGCAGCATCTCCATCAGCAAACCGACGCCGGCCCCGACATGAACCGTCAGAAGCACCAGCGGCAGCCAAACCAACAAACGCGGATCGGCCGACCGAAGGGCGATCTGCAACGAGCTAAGCAGAATAATGCTGAGGTATAGCAAGAGAGTCCCAACGTAGGCGGCGGCCAACCATGGCGAAACGAAACTCAACGGCAGCCCGACCACCAGGCCAAGGACGAACGCCGCCGGCACCAGTGTGCCCATCGAGGTGCTGCCCGGGTGCTTGCGCATCAGGCGTATTCGCCCGCGCCCGTAGCGGACCATCTGACGGAGGAGGGCAAGAAGGTTACCTCGTGGACAGTACTTGACGGCGATCTCGGGTGTGAAAAAACAACGCAGCCCGGCACGATCGACCCGGTAGTTGAACTCGCCGTCTTCGTGGGCGTCGAAATTCTCATCGAAGTATCCGACCTGCTCGAACACCGAGCGGCGATAGGCCACGGCAACGCTCTTGGCCGGCACGAACTGTGGCGTCGACGCATATATGTATGATTCCGGATGGTGTCCCAACCGCGACGAACGGGCGGCCGCGATCGCTCGTTGAAGGCTGTTTGCCTGCGAGACGTCGAGCGGCTGCGGGCGGCCGAGGCAATCGGCGCCGCTGGTGGCGAACGCCGTGGCCAGCTTGGCCAGGAACTGGTCGTCCCCAATCTCGCAATGGCCGTCGACAACAACCAGAACGTCGCCGCGGGCGGCCCGGATGCCGATGTTTCGCGCTGCGCTCGACCAGCACTTTGGATTTCGGAGCAAGCGGACGTTATCATATCGCTCGGCAAATGTGCTCACGAGGGCAGCCGTGTCGTCCGTCGATTCACCGTCCACCACGATCACCTCGAAACGCCCACGATCGTAATCCTGTCCGACCAGGTCGGTCAATACGCGTTGTATGAACTCTGCCTCGTTGCGCACCGGCAGAATAACACTCACGAACAAGAGCTGGGCATCGTCCGCCGAACTGGATTCCCTTTCGGCGCTGAGGGGAGCGGGATTGAAAGGCATGAGGGGATCAGGTTTCGCTGGCGGCGCGGACTCCGTTCCCGTGGGACGCAGCCGTTGCGTTGCCCGCCTGCTGGGAAAAGTCGCTTCGAGCAGGTGAAAATGCCATATTCATGCCCCTATTCCCGACAGGCTGCCCCCCCCGGCCGGTGTTGCGCCACGCGGGGATACCCTGTCCATTCAGACAATTCTAGCTCGAAATAGAGGACCACTGGTTGCTTGATTCCAACGTTGACTTTTGGAAACACTCCGTCTGAATTCCTGCCGTTTTGGCGGTGATTCACCTC
>SDBV01001214.1_pt1 | contig 38706 bp, 48 predicted proteins | sample 2277081 | NCBI WGS metagenome assembly SDBV01 (sample SAMN10402039, study PRJNA504765) | marine sediment metagenome | isolation source: marine sediment core GS10_PC15, 223 cmbsf | place: Arctic Ocean: Southern Knipovich Ridge | collected 2010 | reverse complement strand
TTATAGTACAAAGATTAGATATAGCACCAGTTATACCTGAACAATCAACAGAGCTTGCATTATCTACCTTAACACTTTTTACTGTAGCATTTAACTTGGTTTCATTAAGTGTAATAACTCCTGTATTGTTGTAGATATAGACATTATCAACATCCTCTAATGTGCCTGCTCCTCCGCTGCCAGTGTTGTCTATACCATCACATAAATCTGAGCTTCCTGTTATCTCCTCACAAGTCATACTTAAAGTAAATACTCCAATTGAACTATCATATGATATATTGGAGCTACTTCCAAACTGGGCCCTTACCTCTGCTGTTGTATTGCCATGTTTAAATGTATCTTCATGATCACTTATGTTGCTTGTAATATAGGCAGCAACCTCTGTCTTAGTGAAATAGTTAGCTAAATTGTTTACTGTGTTTGTTATAAAATTTGAAACTGTATTATTCAACTCACTTAAATCAACTTTTAGTAAATGGAAAACGTTTCCAACTAAAGTTAGATTTCCTTCATCTGCTGTATAGGTTGTATCTGTATCAGTTATAGTACACAAATCAGAAGTTGCACCGCTTATTCCTGCGCAATTAACTCCCGAGGCATTATCAGCCCATGTTGCATTGTCTACCTTCCAGCTTGTGTTGTGGCTTCTTACTATACTACCATTATCCAACTGTGTATGGTTCACATAATCCAATGTTGAAGGATCAAAACTACTTCCCCCTATATCATCTGCCCCGCATACCCAGCCATCAGCAGAATACTCTAGTATTTGACCTAGTGCACAAGGTGCTATTGTTGGCGAAGTTCCTGTACCTGTTAAATTACCTCCCCAGGTTGTTAAATCAGTCAAGTCATCCCCTGAGTTTAGATCCAGATTAAGTGGTTTTCCAGAGACATTTGTCCAGTCAACATTTAAAGCATATTCAGCAACTCTTGCAGTTCCGTAAGGGGTTTCATCATACCTCATTGGTGTTCCACCATCTATTCTAAGAACCCATTCTACTGGTTCTATAAAATATGAATAATCAAGAGGATTAGCTGGACCACCCAGTAATACGCTTGCAATGCCATTATCTAAGGTAACACTTAAAGTTTCACCCCAAAGAGGAGAGCTATCGCTAAGTCGAACTAAGCTATAGGAGATATCATGAGCCCCAGTTATTACAGCATTTGTGGTTTTGTTCCTTACAATATGCTGCATTCTCATTGTTGTTGGTATGTCTGCCAACACAACCCCCATAGTTATTAATAGCCCTATTACTAGAGCTAAACTTAGCTTTTTCATTTCCTTACCTCCTAAACTTCTATTTTTCATTTTATTATTCACAATACAATCCTCCGTTTTTGTCAATATACAGTTTTTGATTGAGAGCAACAAAACAACCACCTGACCTTATCTGGCCTCCAGGTAGTATACTCATACCTCCATCTAACACTCTAAATTTATTAGAACCTAAATCGCATACCCCATCTGTACTGTCCCAAGTACATTGATCACCATTAATTATGTGCCAATCACCAGAAGATGGGCAGGAGCAGGAGTCTATTACTTTTATAGCTCCTTCCATTACACTTCTTGTATTAGTACCAGACATACTTGCATCGATTAAGTACAATCCCTTTGTAGGGGGAGCTGTAGCACTAAAAGAATAAGTTATTTTACTATTTTGTACTATGTCAGTTGTGCTAACTTGAATTGTATCTCCATTAATTGTTGCGGGCCCCCACCCATCTCCTCCACTATCCATTAAATTAGTAAACTCGGGTATCTTAATTGTTAATGTAACACCACTTGGAATGGTAGCTGTTCTTCCACTAGTGTCTTCCAGAGAAATACTATATGTTTTTGCTGTATTTGTATTTGTAGTTTCATTATAGCCAGGATATGTGCCCATATCAAATGCGAGGTTAGGGAAAGGCAGATTACCACTAACCTGTGTTGATTGGTGATTGTGAGAATCACTATAAAAAGATCCATCAAAAGTCCTCACGCGGTAATCAACCAAATAATTAGGAGCATCCTTCTTATTTGATTTTATTAGAGCATAGAAACTAACTGCATCTCCAGCACCAAGGGTATAAAATCCTAACCACGTCGCCCTACGGTTATTTACCTTTGTCCAACCGCTTGTCGGAAAACATGTGGATGGGTTTTTGCAAACGTCTCTAAATATGTCAGTACCAGAAGCGCTTGCGTCAATAACTACGTCAGTTATAATTACAGGAGATTCTGTTGGGTTAAATATTACTGCTGCATAATATCCTGTCTTATCTTTATCTACTGGGTCTGGGTTTACTGCATAAACTGATATACTTGTAATTGGATCCACGATATAATCAATTTCTATTGCTCCATCAACAACTTTTAAATCGAAAACATCCTGCTTTCCTTGTAAATTTGTTAAAAGAACTTTGTTGTATTCATTGTTATTTAATGAAGTAAATTCAGCAATTTTTTCTGTTTTATTAAACTCATAAACCTCAATTCTTGGCTCTCCAGAAACAGTTCTTGGATAAATTGTAATATCTCTTTTATTATCTAAAGGAGTTTCAAAAGTGACCCTAACATATTCGTTATTATTAATAGCCTCACTCCAAACATCGTCTAATGCTCTTACAGAATCATAAATATCAACTGGATTTTCCCTATTAGAATCTAAATGCTCTGCTTTTGTAATTATAATAACTTCATAGGTTTCAGTAGATAAAGAAGGAACAGTCCATCCAAGCTTATCAATTAAGTTATTATTATTTTCATCATAACAAATAGTATCGCTAACTTTTTCTCTGCTGTTATCAACAATGCGATAAAGAGCTATGTTGGAACATTGTGTTTCTGGTTCTATAATTGTATAAGCTTCAATATCTTCGTAATGTATGTCAGAACTTACAACAATCCTTTTACCTCTGAGGATTTTCTCCTCTTCACTAATAGGACCTTCTGTGTAATATTCTATCTCTATTTCTTCAATTATATCTTCAATTATAACAGAGGTTGTTGTAGAGGTCTCTCCTTCGATAGGCTCAGTAATATCTCTTTCTAATTTGTTCCTTTCATTACCTTGTTCTATTATCTGTGATTCTATTTCCTGAACCTGTTGGGTATCTATAAGGCCTTTGCCTCTCAGTTCTGCTCCCTTACTCTCAAGCCTTTCTATGCTTTTATCAATCTGCTCAATTCCTTTTTCAGCTCTATAAGAAGAAACAGTTTTTATACTGCCTTTGTCATTAACCTTAAGTTTATCTTCACTTATTATTCTATCATTTTTAACATCCCTTACAGCTACATCAAGAGCATCATCATGAATATCTATATCCAGATTAATGACTCTATCAGAGGAAGTGACTTTCTTAATCCATTTAACATCCTGGTTAATAACTACTTTTTCTGGTTTGCCTGATTCTTCAGAAATGTCAACTTCATCAGGCTGCTTTGGCTCTTCTACAACATTAACTTCAAATACATTAGAGGTTGAATTGTAATAACTGTCAGAAGCTTTAAAATATATATACCTCTTGCCTGTAAAGTTATAGTCAGGAATTATCCTAGCTATATTGTTTCTGATAACTATGCTTATATTATCAACTTCATCAGAGTAATATGTTAACTTTTCACCATCTTCATCATAGAAATATTCTGAGAGATCAATCCTAACGTCATAATCTTTATAGATAGTGATGTTATCAAATTCTTTAACTAATTCGGGTGGGTTCCTGCTAACAATAATTTCTTTTTCAACAGTATAATCGATATTATCAATGGTTAAATTAGCATCTTCAACTTCAAATATTAATTTGTATGAGGTTTCATTAAAATTAGGCAGTAAACAGGTATCTATGCAGATATCACTAAATTCTATTACTGGTTCATAGAATTCAGCTTCTATTTCCTTGACATCAGAAAGAACAATATTGGAGTAAGAAATACTTTGGTCAACATCATAATATATCATCTGTGCTTGGATAATATTCTGAAGACCAGAATCGTGTCTTCCGTAGCTTAGATAAAAGTTACTATCCCATAACCCCGAGCTACCCATACCCCCGAAATTACAGCACATTTCATTACCGTAACACTCAACTAACTCTGAGTTAAGCTCCCACATAGTACAGACCTTATCATAATCAACATTTTGATCAAATTCACTGATAACTTTAAATTCAAATATATCATCCATGACTGTTCTGGCTTTATCTTGTGTGCCCATTATTATTGGTTCAGTTTCAATTTCTTCTCTGCTTAATCTTGAACTGTCAAATATCAAGTATCTGTTATCGTCCTGCTCTAAATAAACTCTGGCAGAACCATCTTTACTTATAGTACCATTTAGTCTAATAGATTTCAGATTGCCGTAATTATCTATTAACCATGTATACTCCTTGTTTTCATTAAAAGTTAAATTAATATCATCTGTATAATCATAACTTTCGTTTATTGTTATTAATCCTGGAAGACTAGGAGCTAAACCAACTGTTGTTAATCTGAATATAAACAGACCGGATATGAGCAATATACCTAAGATCATTGCTATGGGCAATAAAGGTTTTATACTGGAGAATATTTTTTCTTTGAATTCTCCTTGTTTTTTCCACCCTATTTCTTTCTCTCTTATACTTCTTAGCCTGCATTCTTCTATTTTATCTAATTCCTTTTGCCTTTCCTCAATTAAGAATGCTCTTCTCTTTTGTTCCTCTATCGGAACTTCTCTCTGCCCGTATATCTCTAGTTTTTGCTTGTGTCCCTGACTATCTATCAAGTCTATCTCTGGTTCTCTTTCCTTTTTCTTTATTTTATTTTTTTCAAACATTTTTTAATTTCTTTTTTGCTTTATCATAAGAGTTCCATATTGTTTTGTAGTCTCTTTTCAATATTTTAGCGATATCATTAAAACTGAGGTTTAACTTGTCTCTAAGATAGAGGGAGGATGCTTCGAGCATGCCTAATTTTTCATTAAATGCTGAAACAGGAATGGAGATCTCTTCCTTTCTCTTGATAAGCACTTTTTCTATTTCATCTTCAATAATGGCATTTTTCTTCTTAAGCTTAGAAATAATTCTATTTACATCACTGTCTGTCTGCCCCTTTTTGCTCATCTAGTTCCTATTTAATGGGAATTATTTATAAATTTTTCTATTATCTTCCTATTTAATTGGAAAAAGAAAGTTTTTTAAATACTTTAAAATAAACCAATAAGTATGAAGATAGTTATTTCGTTAGGGGGATCAGTGATAGTTCCTGATAAGATAGATGTCAATTTCTTAAAAAAGTTCAGAAATTTGATAAATAAATATCCGAAGAGCAGGTTTGTAATTATTTGTGGTGGCGGGAAATTAGCCAGAAATTTACAAAAAAAGGCAAAAAAGCTTAAGGATACGACAGATAAGGACCTTGATTGGTTAGGGATATATGCTACAAGGATAAATGCTTTAAGCCTTAAGAAGGTGCTTAATGTTAAGGGAAAGATAATAATTAATCCTAAGGAAAAGATTACTTCAAATGAAAGGGTTTTGATAGCTGCTGGATGGAAACCAGGATTTTCTACTGATTATGATGCTGTGTTGCTTGCTAAGAATATTAAGGCTGATATGGTAATAAATATGACTAATGTGGATTATGTTTATGACAAAGACCCTAAATTGAGAGGGGCTAAGGCTATAAAGAAAACGACATGGAAAGAGTTAAGGAAGATTGTAGGCAGTAAATGGAAGCCTGGATTGAATATGCCGTTTGACCCGATAGCTGCAAAAGAGGCTGAGAAGCTGAAGATGAAGGTTGCGGTTATTGGTAATGATTTAAAGAATTTAAGAAAAGTTTTGGATAAAAAAGAGTTTAAGGGAACAATGATTAGATAAAATCAGAAATCTTATGCTTCTTCTCTTCGTGCCATAGCCAGCCTAATAAGATAAATGCATCCAGCCCCATTTCTAATCTCGGTATGTCTATATAGTTTGTAAAGCCTTTAAATGATGTTACTAAAAAAGGCCAGAAAGGCGAGGTATTTGTTCCGTAGAATATGAAATCCAAGAGTATATGGAAGCCATAACCAAATGAGATGATTCCCAGTAAGATTCCTGCTTTTTTGTTATATTTATAGGTTATTAAAGAAGCAACTAATATTGCTATAGGTATTAAGAATATATGGGTAAAGGTTCCGTGAAACCATTGTACATTAAATTTGAGAAGATTCAATAACCAGAAAATAGGAATGTCTATGTCAGGCAGTAAGCCTGCTATGCCTCCAATAAATATAAAATGAAGGGGGATTAATTTTTTCTTTTTGATAATATAGTCCCTAAATATATCTATGGCTATTATTGTCAATAAAACATGTGTTACTGCTAAAGGCATCTTGAGTAGTTTATCTTAATCTTTTTGCTGCTTTTCTAACGATATCCTTCCCTCTTTTTTCTGCTGTTCTTTGTGCGCTTCTTACTCTTTTTCCTGCTTTGGAAACAGCTGTTTTCCCTTTTCTTTTTGCAGCATAGATTGCTTTTTTTCCTTTGCCTTTTGCCCTAGAGATTGCCTTTTTTCCTTTTCCCACTGTAGGTCTGGTTTTCTTTACTTGTTTTTTAAGTTCGTCAGATAGAATTTTCTGTACTCTTTTTTTCTCTCTTTCAGCTTCTATAACAAGTTTCTTAAGTAAGCTTCTGGCGTCTTTTGTGCTTATCAATCCTTTTTTTGCAACGCCTCTTAATATTTTGTCTGCATTTTTGGCAGCGAAGCTTGCTGTGCCTATTGCTGTTAACAGGCCCTTTCTTAGTATATCTCCCATTTTTTATTCACCTCCTAATGCTCAAACTTGTACTCAAGTTTGAGGCTTAAAAAATACTATTTAGAGTATTTTTTATTCTTTTCCTTCTTGTCCTATTGATACAAATAATATAATTGCAAAGACAATAGCTATTACAAAACAAATAAGAGAGATTAAAGGAAAATCATAGAGAATTGGTTCCCCTATAGTTATCAGTAAGGCTCCGGTAATAAGCAGGGCTGCTATTATAATGCCATATGTCATTCGATTGCTTGATTTGTCAATATCTGTAGCTAATTTCTTTATATCTGTGTCTTCAATGTCTACCTTTACTACCCCTTTTTGTATCTTTCTTAGGGTAGAGCTTAACTGGTCTGGCAATTCCTTAAATAGCCTACTGTATTTAGCTATATTCTTCATTAAATCCTTTGCCATAAGTGGTACTTTGAGTTCTTTCTTTATCAATTTTTCTATAAATGGCTTTGCGCTATCCATAAATTTGAAGTCAGGAACATACTCTAATCCTATACCTTCTAATTCAACTAAGGTCTTTCCAAATAAGGCAACGTCAACAGGAGGCTTAAGATTGTGTTTTAAAGCAATGTCCAATACTTCTTCCATGATATGGAATAGTTTAGCATCTTTTAATGTAGTTGTCCGTAACGGATCAATAATATCAGTTACTTCTTCTCTGAAGGATTCTATGTCTGCCTTTCCTTTTCCTACTGCCCCCATATCCAAAAATGTATCTATAACAGAATCCAGGTCCCCTTCGATAATAGCATAGACCAGTTCTATGGATTTTTGCTTTAGGTAATTGTCAAAATGGCCTACAATTCCGAAATCTACAAAACCTATTTTGTTTCCCTTAAGGACAAGTATATTTCCCGGGTGAGGGTCTGCGTGAAAGAAACCATGTATAAAGACCTGAGTTAATATAGCATCAAAGCCATTCTTCATGATTTCTTCGATGTCATATCCTTCTTTATTTTTGAGTTTGCCCAGATTATGCAGTTCGATACCATCTATGAATTCAAGAGTTAGTACTCTCCTTGTAGAGTATTTATCAAATACTTTTGGAATTGTTACATTATCAGAATCCCTGAAATTCTTATAAAACCTTTTTGCGTTTTTTGCTTCTGTTTTAAAATTAAGCTCGTCATGTGTCCACTCCTTAAACTCCCCTATAATTCCGACTGGACTATACTTTCTTGTTTTTTTGAAATGTTTTTCTAATAATTTTGCAATGTAAAGCATTATTTCAATATCTGTCCTCATTATTTCTTCTGCATTTGGACGTTGTACTTTTACTGCTACTATCCTTCCATTTTTTAGTTTTGCTTTGTAAACCTGGGAAATGGATGCAGAAGCAATCGGCTCTTTGCTAAACTCAGAGAATAATTTGTTAATAGGCTTATGGAGCTCTTTTTCTATTATTTTTTCTGCTTTTTTATATGGGAAAGAAGGTACTTCGTCCTGAAGGCCGCCTAGTTCTTCTATATATTCTTTTGGCAGTAAGTCTGGCCTTATGCTTAATATTTGGCCGAGTTTTACAAAGGTTGGGCCTAGTTTCTCAAGGGTTTTTCTTAATCTTTTAGGATTGAGTTTTTCTCTTAGTTCTCTTTTTTTGAAAGGTTTTTTTACTTTATCGAATATGTGGCCAAAGCCCTGTTGAGTTACTATTAACATTATTTTGTTAAACCTTGCAAGGTCTCTTATGTCTTTTTTAGGATCTAACTTCATAATGTTTTTATTAAATTAAAGATATATAAACGTTTTGATATTAAGTAATGAATCCTAACATGAGTGGAATTAATACTATATGGCACAATCAAACCAAAGTTTTTAGAAATCTTCGATTTCTAATCCCTTATGCTTCTCGCTTTGCTCGAAACATAAGGTTTTTATATTAGTAATTTCTTCGTTCTCTTCGTAATGAAAGATATACTTGAGATAAGGATTCATGGACGTGGGGGGCAGGGAGCCAAGACTGCTTCGCAGTTTATAGCTGAAGCTGCATTAGGAGAGGGAAAAAAGATACAGGCTTTTCCTGAGTATGGCCCTGAGAGAGCAGGCGCTCCTATGAAGGCCTATACCAGGATTTCGGATAAGGCTATAACTACTTATGCTCCTGTTGTTAATCCTGATGTTGTTATGGTTATTGATTCTACACTAGTTAAGTCTGCCAATGTTACAGAAGGCCTTGGTGATGATGGAGTGTTGATAGTGAATACACCGAAAAGTTCTGAAGATATCAAGAAAGAGACAGGATTTAAAGGAAAGATACATACATTAGATGCTACGAAGATAGCAATTGATACTGTTGGAAGGAATTTGCCAAATACACCAATGTTGGGTGCTTTTGTGAAACTTACAAAGATTATACCTATTGATGCTATTAAGGATTCAATTAAGCATAAATTTTTGAAGAAATTAGGGGAAGAAAAGACTAATGCTACTATTAAAGGTGTTGAAATAGCTTTTGAGAGTGTAAAATGAGCAAATTAAAATCAGCAAAGGAGATGCCAATTGGTGGGTTAATTGATGAAGCTGGTTCATCTAAGAAGTTTAAAACAGGAGATTGGCGTAGTTTTAGGCCTATAACTGATTTTGATAAGTGTATTCAATGTGTGCAGTGTGTTGTTAATTGTCCAGAGGATTGCATTCCTACAGAAGGCAAAGGCAATGATATAAAAAGAAAAGAGACAGATTTTGATTATTGTAAAGGGTGCGGTATATGTGCTAATATTTGTCCTGTAAAATGTATAAAAATGGAGAAAGAGGCTAAATTTACTAATTAAAATGAGTAATGTAAAAGCAATAACGGGAGCAGAAGCTGCTGCAGAAGCTATAAGGCAGATTAATCCAGATGTATGTGCAGCATTTCCGATTACTCCCCAGACTCCTGTAATGCAGAAGTTTGCAGATTTTGTTGCTGATGGTATTGTTGATACTGAAATGATTAGGGTTGAATCTGAGCATTCGGCAATGAGTTGTTGTGTAGGAGCTTCAGCAGCTGGAGCTAGGGTAATGACTGCTACTTCGTCTGCAGGTCTTGCTTTGATGTGGGAAATCGTAGGTGTTGCATCGGGTTTAAGATTACCGATAGTAATGGAAATTGTAAACAGGGCTTTAAGTGCTCCAATTAATATTCACTGTGACCATAGTGATTCAATGGGTACACGGGATTTAGGGTGGATACAGATATATTCAGAGAATGCGCAGGAGGCTTATGAAAATACTTTATTAGCTATAAAACTGGCTGAGAAGGTTTTATTGCCTGTTATGGTATGCCAGGATGGCTTTATTACTTCGCATGGTGTTGAGAATGTTGAAATATTTGAAGATAAAGAAGTAAAGAAGTTTGTAGGAGAGCACAAATATCCTCATAGTTTGTTGAATATTAAAAAACCTACAACTCATGGTCCTTTACAGCTGCAGGATTATTATTTTGAAACGAGAAGCCAGCAGGTTCCTGCAATGGAAGAAGCTAAGGGAGAGTATCTGAAGATTGGCAAGGAATTAGGTAAGATAACAGGCAGGAAATATGAGTATTTTGATGAGTATCAATTAAAAGATGCAGATGTAGCGATTGTTGTAATGAATTCAACAGCTGGGACAACTAAGACTGCTATTGATAAATTGAGGAAAGAAGGCAAAAAAGTGGGGCTGTTGAAGTTAAGGTTGTTCAGGCCCTTTCCTTATTCAGAGGTTGCTGAAGCATTAAAGAATGTCAAGAATATAGCAGTTTTAGATAGAAGCGTTTCGTTTGGTGCTAATCCTCCTTTGTATGGGGAGATAAAGAATGCACTTTATGATGTTAAGTATAGTGGTAAGTTACATTCATGTGTTTTTGGATTAGGTGGAAGGAATATATTTGTTGAAGATATTGAAGATACCTTTAATAAAATGCTTTCAGATAAGTTACCTGAACATTCAAATATAGGGTTAAGAGAATGAACTACAAACAATTAGCAGAAAAACTGAAGAATAGGAAATTAGCTCCAGGCCATAGAAGCTGTGCTGGTTGTGGGTTTCCTTCAATAGTCAGAGCTGTGCTTGCTTCAACAGATAAGCCAGTTGTTACTTCGTGTGCAACTGGATGTTTGGAGGTTACTACAACAATTTATCCTTTTACTTCATGGAATGTTCCTTTTATACATTCTGCTTTTGAGAATTCGGCTGCAACTATTGCCGGAGCAGAGACTGCTTACAGGGCATTGAAGAAAAAAGGCAAGATAAAGGATGACATCAAGTTTATTGCTTTTGGTGGAGATGGTGGGACTTATGATATTGGACTGCAATCGTTATCGGGTGCTTTAGAAAGAGGCCACGATTTCCTTTATGTCTGTTATGATAATAATGCTTATATGAATACTGGAATTCAGCGTAGCAGTGCTACCCCTTATGGTGCTTCAACAACTACGGCACCGGCAGGAAAGGTTCATCAGGGCAAAGAAGAGTTTAGAAAGGATTTTGCAAAGGTTATGGTTGCACATAATATTCCTTATGTTGCTCAGGCTTCACTTTCAAACATGATGGATCTTACAGCTAAGGCTGAGAAGGCTCTAAGCATAAAAGGGCCTAAGGTTTTATTGGTACTACAGCCATGCACTTTAGGATGGAGATATCCCATGGACAAAACTGTTGAGATTGCTAAATTAGCAGTTGAAACAAGGTTATGGCCTCTTTACGAAGTTGAGAATGGAAAGTATAAAATAAATTACAAACCTTCAAAAGATGTTCCTGTTATTGAATATATTAAATCGCAGGGAAGGTTTAAGCATTTACTTAAACCAGAGAATAAAGCTATTGTAGATAAGATTCAAGAACATGTTGATAGTGAGTGGGAGAAGTTGTTGAAACTTTGTAAGGATTAAATTAGTTCTGCGCCCTTTTGCAAAGCTTTTTTATTGATTTCTACTAAATCCTGTTTGTTTTTTGGGAAGAATTTATTGAGATTTTCCAGGACTGTGTTTAGGTCTAATAGATTTGTTTTCTTGATGAATGCTCCAATCATAACTAAATTAGCTACCCTTGCATTTCCTAATTCTGTTGCTATGTCTGTTGCAGGTATTTTAACTACCTCAAGATCTGTTCTTTTGACTTCTCTTTTGACTAAAGAGCTGTTTAAGACTATCAATCCGTTTTTGGTTATCTTATCTTCGAATTTGTCTAAAGATGGTTCATTAAGAATAATTGTGGAATTGGGATTTTCGACTGCAGGAGAGGCTATTTCTTTGTCTGAGATGATTAGGGAACAATGAGCTGTTCCTCCTCGCATTTCTGCTCCGTAGCTTACCATAGCTGTAACGTTCTTTTCTTCGATTACTGCTGTCTGGGCTATTACGTTTGCGCCTAGTACTACGCCTTGTCCTCCGAAGCCTGCTATTATTATTTTGTTTTCTGTCATTTTTTATTTTGTTTGTTCTTTGTCCTTGAAAACACCTAAAGGAAAACATTCCTGCATTTCATCAACATATTTTAATGAATCTTGCGGGGAAACTTTCCAGTTTGTTGGGCACATTGCAAGCACCTCTACGAATGTGAAACCTTTGCCGTCTCTTTGGTATTCAAATGCTTTTTTGATTGCTGCTTTTGCTTTTATTATGTTTTGAGGAGAGTTTACTGCTACACGCTCTATGTAAACCGGACCATCTAAAACTGATAATAATTCACATACTTTTATTGGTGAACCTTCTGTTTCTTTTTTTCTTCCTTTGAGTGTTGTGGTGCTTTTTTGACCTAGCATTGTTGTTGGAGCCATTTGGCCTCCAGTCATTCCATAGATAGCATTGTTTATGAAAATTGTTGTGAAGTTTTCTCCACGGTTAGCGGCATGAATTGTTTCTGTTGTTCCGATTGCAGCTAAATCGCCGTCTCCCTGGTAAGTAAACATGATTTTATCAGGCATCAATCGTTTCATTGCTGTCATTACTGCTGGTGGTCTTCCGTGAGAGCATTCAATTATATCCATGTTGAAATAATCATAAAGTAAGACAGCACATCCTACTGGAGCTGTGCCTATTGTTTTTTCCCTTAGGTTTAGTTCATCAAGGACTTCTGCAACTAACCTATGGGCTATGCCATGACCGCATCCGCTGCAATAATGAGTTTGCGCGTCTTTTAGTGATTCTGTTCTTTTGAATTTCATCCTAATGTTTCCTTTATTTTTTCATAAATATTAGTTGGAGTTGGGTACCATCCTCCGCCTAAGCCAAAATGTTCTACTTCAATACCTGATTTTCCGAATAGGGATAGTTTGACGTCTTCTATTAATTGTCCGTTGGACATCTCTATTGTTAGAAATCTTTTTGTAGTCTCTGAGGCTTTAACGATTGTATCTGAGGGGAATGGCCATAATGTAATTGGCCTGATTATTCCCACTTTTAATCCTTCTTTTCTTGCTTTTTCTATTGATGCTTTTGCTATTCTTGCTGTTATGCCATAAGCTACAATTATTAAATCAGCATCTTCTGTTTGTAATGTTTCTACTAATTTAAGTTCTTTCTGAATTTTTTTGTATTTTTCAGTAAGGTGAATGTTATGTTCCACTAAATCCAGTAAAGGACGTAAATGTAGTGTCTTAACAATTCTTGGTTGCCGGCCTTTGCATCCATCAAGGATCCAATCTTTCTTTGGAAGCTCTAGAATTGGTTTGTAAGGTTTTATTTCAACTGGCTCAAACATCTGGCCAATTAAACCATCACCTTGTATCATTACCGGGTTTCTGTAGTAATCTGCATAATCAAAGGCATCCATTGTTAGATCATACATTTCCTGTACTGTTGAAGGTGCAAGAACTATAAGATGGTAATCTCCATGACCTCCCCCTTTAGTTGATTGAAAGTAATCTGACTGTGCTGCTCTGATGTTTCCTAAGCCGGGACCTCCTCTAACTATATTTACAATAACACAAGGCAATTGGCCGCCTGCAATATATGATATTCCTTCCTGTTTTAATGATATTCCTGGTGAAGAGGAAGAGGTCATGCATCTAAAGCCAGCAGCTGATGCTCCGAAAAGCATGTTTATTGCTGAGATTTCTGCTTCTGCCTGGATGAATATAGCGTTAAAAGCTTCTGCTCTTCTTGACATATATTCCGGAATTTCATTTTGAGGGGTAATTGGATAACCTGCATAGAATTTCATGCCTGCCTGTAAAGCTGCTTCTGCGCAAGCTTCGTTTCCTTTCATTAATTGTTTTTTTGCCATCTTATTCTTTTTCTATCTCAATACATAAATCAGGGCACATCTGGAAGCATAAGCCACAACCTGTGCATTTTTCTGGATCTGTAATTTCAGCATAATAATAGCCTTTTTTATTCATAGAAGATGACATTTTTAGAATTTTCATAGGGCATGCTGTAACACAAAAAGAACATCCTTTGCATTTTTCTTTATCTATAGTTATTTTTACCATAAATCCCACTATTCTTATAGACGTTAATTAAAGTATCATTAAAAAGCTTTTGTTTAAGAAGTCTCTTTATCTACCCACTTATTATACTCTTCATTAGCCTCTGCTTTAATCTTTAAGATACAAGGAACATCATAAGAATGGAGCTTTTTTACAGCCTGTTTTACCTTTTCATAGTTCTCTTCTTTGGTTTTGGTTATTATTACTACTTCATTATCTCCCTGGATCTTGCCTTTCCACCAGTACATGCTCTCTATTGGGTGGATATTGGTACAGGCTACTAGCCTCTTTTCCAGAAGGTTTTTGCTTATGCTTTTGGCCTCTTTCTTATCCTTGCAGGTTATGTATATTAGTATCATATAAAGTGCTAATTAGTAAAAGAAATAGAGTATAAATAAGTTACTATTTCTTTTACAATTTAATAGCGGTTTTTTAGTATATTTTAATTGTATCCGCTATTAAATATCATTAAATTTAAATAGGTTACTATAATCTTAGATACTATGCATAATAAATATATTTTCACTAATGTGATTGGAACGTTTGTATTTAATGAACACTTTAATCTATTAGATAAGAAATTGTTCAAAAATAGTGAACAATATGAGGATAGAGAGAAGGTAGAAGGGGAACTCTCCAGAAGGTTTAAGAGCCTCAAAAAGCCAGAGGGAAGGGAATTATGTAGGATACTGGAGTTTTTTAAGAAAAAGGAGTGGTTTACGGGGTTCTACGAGGGCAACCTTGGGGTGACTAAGGCGGCTATAAAGGCTTCTGTTAAGGATGATTTACTCATTATACAGACAATAAGCAACATAGGGGAAGCAGATAAGTCAATTAACATACTAATTAAAAGGCTAAGGGAATGGTACGCCTTGTATAATCCTGAGTTTGAGGAAAAATTAAAAGATCAGGAGAAGTTTGTTGAACTGGTAATTGTTAATAAGGAAGTTAAGGTTAAAGATTCTATGGGTGCTGAGCTTTCTAAGGAGAATTTAGAGCCTGTTCTTAGTTTGGCTAAAGAGATTAGTGGGCTTTATGCATTGAGGGGGAAACAGGTGAACTATTTGGAGAAGTTAATGAAGAAGGTTTGCCCAAATATGCTGGCCATAACAGGGGCTACTATAGGGGGGAAGTTGATTGAGCAGGCTGGTGGCCTAAAGAAGTTGATGTTGTTTCCTGCTTCTACAATACAATTATTAGGGGCAGAAAAGGCGCTTTTTAGGCATATGAAAACAAATGCTAGAGCTCCAAAATATGGGTTTTTGCATGAGCACCCATTAATATCCAGAAGCCCCAGAGAGATTCATGGAAAGGTTGCCAGAACGCTTGCTGATAAGATATCCATAGCTGTTAAAGTTGACTATTTTAAAGGAAAGTTTATTGGTGATAAATTGTTAAAGGAAATTGAGAGTAAGTTCAAATGATACAACAAAGCAAGATATTTGAGGTTTATGAAGACAGGAAAAGAAGACTTTATACTAGAAGTTTAACTCCGGGCAAGAAGGTTTATGATGAAAGATTGATTAAAGAGAAAGGGGTTGAGTACAGAGAATGGAATGCCCGTAGATCGAAACTGGCTGCTTCTATCTTGAAAGGGAGCAAGAATATTTTTATCCGTAAAGGAGATGTTGTACTTTATCTGGGATGTTCTTATGGAACAACACCTTCTCATGTTTCAGATATTGTTGGTAAGGAAGGTTTTGTTTTTGCCCTGGATTTTGCACCAAGAGTAATGAGGGATATGGTATTTGTTTGTGAGGATAGAAAGAATATTGCTCCAATTTTAGGGGATGCCAATAGACCAGAGAAGTATACTGATAAGGTCTGTATGGTTGATGTTGTTTACCAGGATATTGCACAAAGGAATCAACTTGATATTTTCCTTAAGAATGTTAATCTGTTTTTGAAGAAAGAGGGGTATTGTTTGTTGGCTGTTAAAGCCAGATCAATTGATGTTACCAGAAAACCAAAGGATATATTTGCTGAGGTTCGTCAAAAATTAGAGAAAGAATTGACAATAGTTGATTACAGGACTTTAGAGCCATATCAACTTGACCATTGTATGTTTGTTTGTAAAAAGAAGTAAATTTATAAACTGATAAAGGATTCTAGCAAACGGGGTTTTAGAATGGACAAGAAACTAGAAAAAGGAACATATACGTTGAAAAAAGGCCTAGCGGAGATGCTAAAAGGCGGAGTGATAATGGATGTAGTTACAGCAGAGCAGGCCAAGATAGCTGAGAAAGCTGGTGCTGTTGCTGTAATGGCTTTAGAGAGGGTTCCTGCTGATATAAGGGCTCAGGGCGGAGTAGCAAGGATGAGTGACCCTAAGATGATTAATGATATAATGGGCACTGTTACTATTCCTGTTATGGCTAAATGCAGGATAGGGCATTTTGCAGAAGCACAAATTTTGGAATCACTGGGTGTTGATTATGTAGATGAATCTGAGGTACTGACGCCTGCTGATAATAAGCATCATGTTCATAAGCATAAATTCAAGGTTCCTTTTGTCTGTGGAGCCACTAATTTAGGGGAAGCTCTTCGGAGAATAAATGAAGGTGCAGCAATGATAAGGACAAAAGGGGAAGCAGGGACTGGAAATATAGTTGAAGCTGTTAAGCATATAAGAACAATAAATGATGAGATAGCTGCTTTGAAGCATGCAAACTTAAAACGTGTTGCTCAGGAATATAAGGTTCCTCTTATCTTAGTTGAAGAGATTAGAAAATTAGGGAGTTTACCTGTTGTAAATTTTGCAGCTGGTGGTATAGCGACTCCTGCTGATGCAGCTTTGTGCATGCAGTTAGGAGTAGATGGTGTCTTTGTAGGAAGTGGAATATTTAAAAGTAAAGACCCAAAAAGGATGGCAAAGGCAATTGTTGAAGCTACTACTCATTATAATGATGCAAAGATTATTGCTAAAGCGTCTGAAGGATTAGGAGATGCTATGAAAGGGTTAGAGATTTCTAAGTTAGATGTCAAAATGGCCGATAGAGGTTGGTAGTTCTAGAATGAAAATAGGGGTACTTGCATTACAAGGTTCTGTAAAGGAACATTTAGCTATGTTAAAAGAGTGTAGAGTTGAGCCTGTGTCAGTTAAATTACCTCGTGACTTAAAAGAGATTAACGGTTTAATCATCCCAGGCGGGGAGTCAACAACATTAGGAAAACTAATGCGAAGGTATGGGTTAGATAAAGAGATAAAAAGAAGGTATAAAGAGGGAATGCCTATTTACGGGACATGCGCAGGGGCCATACTTTTAGCGAAAAATATTGTTGATTCGAAACAGCCAAAATTAGGGTTGATGGATATTTCTGTTAAGAGGAATGATTATGGAAGGCAGGTTGATAGTTTTGAAGCTGAGGTTGATATTTTTGATGAGCCTTTTAGAGGAATTTTTATAAGGGCACCTGTGATAAGTGCTCTTCATGATGGCTGTAAAATATTGGGGAAGTTTGAGGATAAACCTATTATGGTTGAGCAGAAGAATTTATTGGTGTCAACGTTTCACCCTGAGCTTACGGATGATTTAAGGATTCATAAATATTTTATTGAGATGGTTGATAAGAGCAGGGATATGTTGTTTAGGGTTTAATTCTTATTGGAATAATTATGTCAACAATCTTTTTAAACAGATTCTAGGAAAGTTTTAGTAACATAGTTCCTAAACCGTTTTAAAAAGCTTCGCTTTTTAAAAAGCTTAATAAATAAAGCTGTATTAGAGGGTAGTATGGATAGGGGTGAGTTATTGGGAAAACTGAAAGAAAAAGTGTTTGTGCTAGATGGTGCTATGGGCACTATGCTACAGAAAGAGGGTTTTACAAAAGGATGTCCTGATGAATTGAATGTTTCTAATGCTGAATTGGTTAAGAAGGTTCATAAGGCTTATGCTGATGCTGGTTCTGAGTTGATTATTACTAATACTTTTGGAGCACATAGATTAAAATTAGAGAAGTATGGTTTGCAGGATAAGGTTAAAGAGATTAATGAAAAGGCTGTAAAGAATGTTAGAGAAGCTTGTCCTAATTGTTTAGTTGTCGGAGATGTTGGGCCTTTGGGTGAGTTTATTTCACCTTTGGGAAAATTAAGTTTTGATAAAGCTTATTCGGTGTATAAGGAGCAGATTTCTGCTTTGATGGGAGCTGATTTGCTGATTATTGAAACAATTTCCGATATTAAGGTATTGAAGGCTGCTTTGGTTGCTGCAAAAGAGGTTTTTGATGGTGTGATAATAAGTTCTATGACAATACAGGATGGAAGGACTTCTACAGGAACAGATACAGAGACGTATGTTGCTATAGCTGATAGTTTAGGAGCTGATATTATTGGTGTTAATTGTTCTGATGGTCCTGAGGGGATGTATGAAACTGCTAAGATTATTGTTAAGAATACGAATAAGCCTGTATGTCTGCAACCTAATGCTGGTATGCCTAAATTAGTGGGTAAAGAAACAGTATGGGATTATCCTATTGATAAGTTTGCTGGATTTGCAGAGAAGTTTGTTAAACTTGGAGTAAATATTGTTGGAGGATGCTGTGGAACAAATCCTTATTTTATTAAGGCTGTTAAGGATAAGGTAAATAGAATCAAAGTATTGTCCCCAATACCTCATGCAGAGCTTAAGACTTCTAAGTATCCCTCTGGGATAAAGGGGTTGAAGCCTTTGAGAAGGAAAGTTGATGTTGGGACAAGGCTCTGTTCAAGAACAAAAACTTTGGTTGTTAAGCCTACACTTATTGTTGGAGAGAGGATAAATCCCACAAACAGGAAAGGGTTTATAGATGAAGTAAAGAAAGGGAAAACTGATTATATCAGGAATCAGGCATTACAGCAGGTAGAAGAAGGAGCTTCTTTATTGGATATTAATGTTGGTGTTGCTGGTGGTGATGAAGTTAAGTATCTACCAAAAGCAGTTTCTGCTGTGCAGAATATTGTTAATGTTCCTTTGGTTATTGATACTTCAGATGTTAAGGCTTTAGAAGAAGCACTAAAGGAGTGTGATGGTAAGGCTTTGATTAATTCTGTTAATGGAAGTGAGAAAAGTTTGAAGGATGTTTTGCCTCTTGCTAAGAAATATGGGGCTGCTGTTATTGCTTTATGCCTGGATGATTCCGGGATTCCAAAAACAAAAGAGAAAAGGATAGAAATTGCTAAGAAGATAATCAAAGAGGCTGAGAATGTTGGGATTAAGAAAGAAGATATTGTTGTTGATTCACTTGTACTGACAATAGCTACTAATCCTGAGAATGAGAAGATAATTTTGGAGAGTGTTAAGGAAATCAAGAAGTTAGGGTATAGTACTATATTAGGGGTAAGCAATATTTCTCATGGGTTACCAAATAGGAATGAGGTTAATTCTAAGTTTTTGACAAAGGCTTCTAAGATGGGGTTAGAGCTGGCTATTTTAAATCCTTTAGATAATATAATGCAGAAAGATACCTCTATTAAGATTAAGGTTAAGAAAGTGAAGAAAGAGGATTACAAAGATTTGCCTATAGAGGAGCAGTTGTATAATGCTATTTTGTTTGGGGATAAAGAAAATATTGTTGAGATTATTGATAATGGGTTGAATAAATTAAAAGCTATGGAGATAAATGATATTTTGATTGATGCTTTAAATAAAGTAGGGAAGAAGTTTAATTGCAAGGAATATTTTCTACCTAATGTTTTGTTGTCTGCTGAGGCTATGAAAAGGGCTTTTTCCAGGTTAAAGAATGAGCTTGCTAAGGAAGGTGGTAATGAAAAAGGTATTGTTTTGTTTGCTACTGTTGAAAATGATATTCATGATATTGGAAAGAATATTGTTATTGCTTTGTTAGAGAGCCATAATTACAAGATAATTGATTTAGGAGCTAATGTTAAATCGAAGAAAATTATTGATGAGGTTAAGAAACATAAACCTGATATTGTTGCTTTAAGTGCTTTGATGACTACAACTGTTCTGGAGATGGAAAATGTTATACAGGAATTAAGACACCAAGGTATTGATGTTCCTGTTATAGTTGGAGGGGCGGTTGTAACGGATGATTATGCTTCACAGATAAAGGCAGCTTATGGGAAGGATGCTTTAAGTGCTGTTAAGAAGATTAATGGGTTGATAAAATAATGAAAAAGATAAGCGAGCTATTGAAAGAGAAAGATTTCACTTTATCAGTAGAGCTAGTTCCGCCAAGAAATGGCGAAGGTAAAAAAGAGATATTGTCAAAGATTAAAAAATTGAAGGGCAAGGTTGATTTTGTTAGTATTACAAAAGGTGCTGGTGGAAGTTTAAGAGGAGGTACATTGCCTATTTCTGTTTTTGCAAAAGATAATGGTATAATGCCAATTGCACATTTTGTCTGCAGAGAAAGGACAAAGGCAGAGATTGAGAATGAGCTTGTCGATATGTATTATTTTGATATAAATAATATATTGGCTTTAAGAGGGGACCCTCCTGCTGGAGCAAAAGATGAAGAGTGGGATGGAGACTATAAGTATGCTTATTTGCTTGTTAAACAGATAAGTGACTTGAATAAGGGTAGGTATTTGCCTCGGAGGAATATGGATGATAGAGAGTTTAGAGAAGGGATTAAAGCAGATTTTTGCATTATAGTTGCTGGGCATCCTGAATATCCTATTGATGAGGAGATAGAGCATATCAAAGCAAAGATTGATGCTGGAGCTGAGGTCATTATTACACAGATGATTTTTTCATTCTCTGAGTATAAAGAATATGTTGAGAATTTAAGGAAGAATGGTATTAAGTTACCTGTTATTCCTGGTGTAAGGCCGTTGGTTAACTTTAAACAGGCTGAGTCTGTTGAGAAGTTTTTTGGGTTAAAGGTTAATGATGAGTTAAAGAGAGGGCTTAAGGAAGCTAGTGACAAGGAAGCTTATGAATTTGGGGTTAATTATACTGTTGATATGATTAAGAAGTTAAAGGAGTATAAAGCGCCAGGTGTGCATTTGTTTGTGCTGAATGATGTTGATATTGTTGAAGAGTTGATTAAGAGGATTTGATAAGTTCTATTATCTTACAGGTATTGCAAATATCTCCAGAAGAAGGTTCTTTGCATTTTTTACAAAGCTTGGCTTTTCCTTTAGTTGCTGATTTTAATTTTGGTAAAAGTTTTAGGAAGGATTGTATAATTCCTGTTTTTGTAGCTTTATGGTGTTTTTCAAACTCATCTAACATATTTGCAACATCTTTTCTATATGCGTCTACTCTGCATGGGCATTTTTCATATTTTACAGGGAAGTTGTTTAGTTTTGAGTAAAGTTTGGTTTCTTGTTCTGTACAAAAGTATAATGGTTTGATTCTTGGGATAAAACCTTTGTTGGCTCTTAATCCTGAAATTGGGCCTAATCTTGGCAATATTTCTACATGGTTCTGGAAAAGGTTCATCATTATGTTCTGGGCTTCATCATCTAAGTTATGGCCTGTTACAAGCTTAGTTGCTTTTAGTTGTTTTGCTTTTTTGTTTAGTAGATTTCTTCTTAGTACTCCGCAGATTGTGCATGATTTCCATTTTATTCCTTTTTGTTTAAGTAATTCTTTGATATAGCATAGTGAATAACCAAACTCTTCTCTGAAAGAAGCGATGTGTAGGGGGATGTTGTGTTGTTTGCAGAATTTTACTATATTGTTTTTGTTTATTTTGCTGTAATTTCCTATAGAAGGGTCATTGTGTATTGCCTCTACACTTATATTCTTATTATCTTTTGTTATCTTGTTTAATAGGTATAAAACAGTAGTTGAGTCTTTTCCACCTGAGACTGCTACCAGGATTTTCTCTTTCTTTCCAATGAGCTTATTGATTCTTATAGTCTTACGTACCTTTTTCTCAAAGTATTCAAGGAATTGTCTCTTATTTAGTTTTTCTCCTGCCTGTAAGGTATATACTGTTTTCATATGCTTTGAGAAGAGAAGTCTGTTTTTAAAGATTACTAATTATAGGTTCTGTGACAATACTGCGCTCCGTGCGAGTTTGTTATGCGCTGAAGTGTCGGAAATCAAAGATTTCTAAGCACATTAGAAAACCTCTACGGTTTTTAATGCGAGCAAGGATTCTCACAAGACATTGTATTAGGCTAGAACTTCGCTAGGCAGCATTGTCAATGCTGCGCTACGTGCAAGTGTGTTATGCGCTGAAGCGAGCAAGGATTCTCACAAAACATTGTATTAGGTTAGAACTTCGCTTGGCAGCATTGTCATTTAAGTTTTCCATAAGGCTTATATAGATAATAGTTTTGTTAATAAGTGAAATGTTAGAGGTATGGTTATACTCAATAATCAGTGTAATAATTGTTAGTTTGATTTCTATGATAGGTGTAATAACCTTAGCAGTAAAGGGTATTAACTTAAAAAGGACATTATTGTTTTTAGTGGGATTTTCAGCAGGAGGATTATTCGGAGGAGCGTTGATTCATTTACTGCCAGAAGCTGTTGAGAAGTATGGTTTTGGTTTGAATATCTCTATTAATTTCCTTATAGGGATAGTATTGTTCTTTATTTTAGAAAAGTTCGTACATTGGAGACATTGTCATAGTCCAACATCAAAAAAACACCCTCATCCGCTGGCTGTTATGAATCTTGTTGGGGATGGGATGCATAATTTTATTGATGGAATATTAATAGCCGGCTCTTATTTGGTAAGTATTCCACTCGGGATTACAACAACAATAGCTGTTGTTCTGCATGAGATACCTCAGGAGATAGGAGATTTTGGTGTGTTGCTGCATGCTGGATTGAGTAAGATGAAGGCTTTGTTTTATAATTTTCTTTCAGCATTGATGGCTATTGTTGGAGCTGTAATTGCTTTAATTATTGGCTCTGGTGTAGAGAATCTTTCTTTATTTTTACTGCCTATAACAGCAGGAGGATTTATCTATATAGCTGGCTCTGACCTTATACCGGAGATGCATAAAACATGCGAGCCTGGAAGAGAATCTGTGTATCAGTTAATAGCTTTTGTCTTAGGGATTAGTGTTATGGTGTTGTTGAAATTATTTCAGATTTAGTGTTCTCTATTATATCACTTTATGAATCCTATCAATATTTCCCCATAATATAAGTATTAATACTAAATAAACGAAATAAGATAATATTTCTGTTAATGAGGGATCTCCATTATAACCTAGTAATCCTTTTGCTATAGAACCAACTGCTCCTTTTTCATGCAGCATTGGATAGCTCCCATCTGCATTAAGCTCCGGGTTAATGTCCCATACATGCTCTATGTAGGTTGGTAAAAGATTTGCTTCCTGGAATTCATGTATTCCATGAGCTGTGAGACCTGCCGCAAAAAGTATTAAGATTATGCTTGTTACATTAAAGAATTTCTTGAGATTAATTTTTTTGCCAGCAACAAAAATAAAGTATCCTAAGATAATTGCTATAGCTATTCCTAATATGGCCCCTATAATGCTGTTTTCTGTAGTTGCTACAAAGGAAGCAGCTCCTAAAAAGATTACTGTTTCAATGCCTTCTCTTAAAACTGAAATGAATACTAAAAAGAACAATCCTGCTTTGTGCTGCTGGTCAATTTCTTTATCAACCTTTTTATGTAAGTCTATAACTATGTGCTTTTGCTTTAACATCCAAAGGATCATAAAGGTAAGTAAGAAGGCCGCAAATAGCATTGCTATTCCCTCAAAAATCTCTTCTGCTCTGCCTGTAAAGCCGCCAACCAGGCTGTTGAATAAGAAAGCACCAATTATGCTTGTAATTATAGCTGAAACAATCCCCATATAAACTATGTTGTTGTATTTTTGTCTCTTGGTTTTTGATAGATATGCTAATATGATGCCTACTATTAATGCGGCTTCTAATGTTTCTCTAAATGTTATAATAAAGCTAGATATCATTTTTGGGGTATATCAGGAACTAATATACATTTAACTCATATATAAAATTAACTATTGTAAACCAAGGATAATAAAATGTTGGAGAGTTACTTTAGTTATTTGGTTAAACAGAGTAATATAGCCAAATCTTCTTCTGCTTTTAATGAATGAGGTGCATCTTTTGGCATGAAAATGAATATTCCTGGTTTCATTTCTATTTCTTTGTCAAATAGTGTAAAAGTTCCTTTACCTTTTAAGACTTGTATTACTCCATTTTTAGTAGAGGTATGCTCATCCATGTCAGTTCCAGCTGCAAGACACATAAGTGTATAATTGTATATGTCTGATTTAGCAAGCACTGTACTAAAGATTCCCTCTTTAGGGAATTGCATTAGTTCATTTAGGTTTTTTGAAAAACCCTTATTCTCTTCGCTCATTGTATTTCTCCATTTACGCCTATGGTTTCCTGAATTACTGGAATTTTCTTGCCAGAAGCTTCTACTGCTGCTTCAACAGCTGCCTGCAGGCCATAGCAGCATGGTACTTCCATTATTGCTACAGTTACACTCTTTATCTTATTGTTTTTAAATATTTCTGTTAGTTTTTCCTGGTAAGCTTCAATATCATCCAGTTTAGGGCAGCCTATCACTAAGGATTTACCGTTTAATAGTTTACTATGAAAGTTGGGGTTTGCAAAAGGCACGCAATCTGCTGAAACTAATAGATGTGAGTTTTCAAAGAATGGTGCTTGTGGTGGTAATAGGTTTAGTTGAACCGGCCACTGCCTTAGTGCAGAAGCTTGCTCTGCATTATCTTCTGCATTTTCATCTGTATTAACTTCTCTCATTGCTGTTCCTGGACAGCCACATGGTGTTTCCATTTTATTTTCCTCCAAATTCGGAATTTCGATTCCTTTTTCTTTTAATGTTTCAATTGCCTGATTTATATATTCAGTTTGATTGTGATCTTTTAAATGCGCTAAATGAGCTTTTATTGTGCTACTACCTGCAGGGATTATGTTTTCAAGCATTGTTTTTCTTTCATCATAAGGCTCTGCTTCTCTTTCTTCTATAGTTATAGCACCTGTTGGGCAATGGCCGATACATGCGCCTAGGCCGTCACAGAATAAATCACTTATTAAGCGAACTTTTCCATCTATTACCTGCAGAGCTCCTTCTTTACAGTTTGGGATGCATTCTCCGCACCCATTGCATTTTTCTTCATCAATCTTTATTATTTTTCTTTTTGACATCTTTATTTCACCTTAGTATCTTTTATATAGTAAGTATTAAAACGATACTTATATAAATATGTTATAGTTTCCTAAAGTATACCATGAATGATGATTGTACAATATACCAAACTGCGAATTTTATTGGCAAGAGATGGACTTTGTTAATTTTGCTAGAGTTGTATAAAGGTGAGTCTAAACAGAAGAGATATTCTGAAATCAAGAAAGGACTATCAGATATAACTCCTAAGATTCTTTCTTTAAGGCTGAAGGAATTAGGTAAAGAAGGGTTGATAAGTAAGAAGGTTGATGCAAGTTCTTTTCCTGTAAAGTGCGAATATTCTTTAACTAAAAGCGGGGAAGATTTTATTAAGATTGTGCAGGATATCAAGAAGTGGGCTTTGAAGTGGAAGGTTAAAAATATTGTTTGTGAAAAAGCAAATTGTAAAGAGTGTAAATTGTAAAACTATTTCTTATAGTTTGGTTTTATGTTGACTCTTCTTAGAAGATTTGACATATTTAAATTTCAAAAAGTAAGCTGCAATAATAAACAAAACTATTACTATGTATTGGGATGGTGTTAAACCAATATATTTGGGGTCTGTTGATTCAATTCTGAAAAAATCAAGAATCATTCTTTGGATAGAGTAAAGCATAGTATAACTTAAAAAAAGGAATCCGTTAAAGAGTTTGAATTTCTTTAATTTTAAGAGTATTACAACAATTATGCCTAAGCCAATAAGCTCATACAACACCACAGGATGCCTTAATGCATTCTGCAAGTAAATTGCCCACGGCAGGTTAGTTATTTTTCCTGGATGGCCGCCTATGAAGTAATCCCCCAGCCTTCCGAAGATATGACCTATTACTAAAGGGACTGTAAAGATATCTACATAAACCCAGAAATTTAGTTTATTTTTCTTCAGATAAACATAACCTATTACCAATGCCCCAATAAAACCTCCAAACCATGACAACCCTCCATTCCAAACTGCTATTGCGCTAATTAGTGATAAAGGTGTACCATCTGACCAAAAAAATATAATATAAAATAATCTGGCACCAACTATTCCCCCTATGAGCAGATAAAAAGCCAAATCATAGATAATCTCTTTATTGATGTTTCTTTTTTTAGCTTCCCGTACAGCAAGAAAGATAGCAGCTAGAAAACCTAAAGCAAACATTATGCCATACATATTAATATGCAATGGTCCTAATCTAAACATTGGAAAAACTTTATAGGGTATCATTTTTTATATTAATCCTCTTAAAAATCATTTTAAATGATGGTATGAACATAGGGACTTCTTTCTTATATTTTAGATATTGCTGTTTATATTTTCTTTGAACGTCTTTTTCTTCCCTTTTAGCAAGCCTGTAATACATCATAAACAGAAAAGGCCACATGATAAGTGTTATTAATGTAGGCCACTGAATCAGAAATGCAAATGTTAGTATGAAGATTCCTGTATACTGCGGATGCCTCATTTTAGAATATATTCCTGTTGTGATTAATTTTCCCTTAGATTTATATACCAATCGCCAGCCTTCTATGATATAATTTAACCCTATTATCATGAGTATTATACTAACTGCCATCACAATAAACCAGCCATTTCCCAAACCTAAGTATGTTAACAGAGTTCCAAGCAGATGGCCCTGACCATGCGTTAATGGAATTTTTATCCCAAAAAAAGAGGATAATAAATAGATTGTCAGAGGAAAACCATACATCTCAGCGAAAAGAGCTACTGTAAATGCAATTAAAGCTCCCCCGCTTCTTTTTTCAAATTTGGTTTTTAATGGGAGATATTTTGTAATGAAAAATAGTGAGAGAAGGATTAAACTAATCACAACAACCCAGCTTCCGTATCCGTACATGTTTAGGTAAGATGGCATATTATTTCCCTATTATACCGGCTCATTTTCTAATTTTTACCATCTTTATTTCAAATCCCAGAATATCCTATCTTTACCTGCTATAACATTAACCGCAACAACAGCTGCTTTTCTTCTTAGCCATCTCTTTAACTTCTTTATTGTATCTGAGTATATGGTCATCATCACAGAAAGGTTTTTTGAATGTACCAACATACCCTATAACCTTGACATCTGCAAACTTTTCATGACCTTTTTCAATCTTTTCTTTGCAGTACATGCACTTCTTTCTAAACAAACCCATTTTTTATACCCTCCTATTTTTTATGAACCATTTTGTATTTCAGTCAGTTTTCCAATAATTGATTCTATATCGGCTAATTTGCCTACGCCCATGCCGCCGCAGGCCATTTTACCATATTCAGGATCAACAAAGTGATAGCTGTGTTTTTTTAGCTTCTCTACGTTTTCCTGCACAAGTTTATTAGCCCACATTTCATCATTCATTGCGGGAGCTATAATCACCGGGGCTTTTGATGCCATTATAGTTGTTGTCAGCATGTCATCAGCTATGCCATTTGCAACCTTGCCAATAAAGTTGGCAGTTGCAGGAGCAACTAAGATTAAATCTGCTTTTTTAGCATATGTAATATGGCCAATATCTAATTTTACAGGCAGCTCAAACATATTAGTGATTACCTTATTCTTTGAAAGTGTTTGTAGTGTTAAAGGCATTATAAATTTGGCAGCATTCCTGGTCATTATAACATGAACGTCTGCTTCTCTATTCTTAAGTGCGCCAATAATCTCTGCTGCCCAATATGCTGCAATTCCACCGCATACACCCAATACTATTGTTTTTCCCTTTAAATCCATCCTAACAACAGCCGCCTCCTTGTTGTTGTTTTGGCATTTTCTTTCTCTGCTCTTCTACCTCTTTTGCATATGATTCAGCATGGTCATCTGAGCAAAAATACCTGCCAAAACGCTGCGGAGCTGTTTTCTTATCCACTTTCATTCCGCATTTTTCACAATATTTATCAAACCATCCCATTTTATTTACCTCCGAGTTTTACGAGGAGGTACAAGAAATTTTTAATTTCTCAGTACCTCCAACTCATTTCACATATTCAGGCTTTATATTCACCTTTTTTAACCGCAATGAATTCCATATCACATTAACAGAACTTAAAGCCATAGATCCCACGCCTATCATGGCATGCAGAAGTCCTATAGCAGCTAAAGGTATGGCCACACCGTTATAGAACCATGCCCAAAAGTAATTCTGCTTAATCTTTTTGAATGTAGCTTTAGAAAGCTTTACTGCGGTAATCACGGCGCTTAAATCCCCCCTTATCAAGGTTATGTCAGATGATTCAATAGCAATATCTGTTCCTGTTCCGATAGCAATCCCTACATTAGCCTGCTTCAATGCAGGAGCATCATTAATCCCGTCGCCTACCATAGCTACTGTTCCTACTTCATCCTGCAGCCTTTTGATTTCTGCTACCTTATCTTTAGGCAGAACCTCAGCTAATACTCTGCTGATTCCTACTTCTTTTGCTATTGCCTGGCCTGTTCTTTTGTTGTCTCCTGTTATCATAACAGTGCTTATTCCCATGCTCTCCAGTTCCTTAATGGCCTGCACAGAATCTTCTTTTAGCTTGTCAGCCTCAGCAATAATGCCTGCTATTTTCTTATCTATAGATACAAACATAGCTGTTTTTGCCTGGTTTTCTAACCTTTCAATATCTTTCATAAGGCTGCTAAAATCAATTTTAAGTTCTGTCATCAGTTTTTGATTTCCAATGGCTATTTCTTTCCCATCAACTTTTCCTTTTATGCCTTTGCCTGTTATTGCCTTAAAATCTGTAACCTTTCCTAAACTTATCTTTTTCTTCTTAGCAGCTTCAAGAATAGCCTGAGCTAAAGGATGCTCTGAGCCATGCTCAACACTGGCTGCAGAATAAAGAATGTCTTTTTCATTAAACTTGCCATTCTTGACTATATCAGTAACTTCCGGCCTGCCCTTTGTAATTGTTCCAGTCTTATCAAAAACAATTGTTTTGACATCTTTCATTGTCTGGATAGCTTCCCCGCTTCTGATCAGAACCCCATTTTCTGCTCCTATACCGCTGCCTACCATTAAAGCAGTTGGAGTACCTAAACCTAAAGCACATGGACAGCTGATAACCAGAACAGCAACGCCTGCAAAGATAGCAAGTGGAACTGTCCCTAATCCTGTATTTATCCAAGGCAGAAATGGTTCTCCCCATTGAATAATAGCCATAAAAAAGTCTGGGAAAACTAACCATGAAACAATTGTTAGTAAAGCTATCCCTAATATAGTGGGTACCATATAAGCAGTTATCCTGTCGGCAAATTCCTGTATAGGCACTTTAGAACCCTGGCATTCCTCGACCATTTTAATTACATTGGATAAGAATGTATCCTTGCCAACTTTAGTTGCTTTTACCTTTAATAAGCCCTGCTGGTTTATAGTGGCACCTATGACATTATCGCCTTGTTTTTTATTTACAGGCATGGATTCGCCAGTAGCCATTGACTCATCAATTGCGCTTTTTCCTTCAGTGATTACACCATCTGTAGGTATTTTTTCTCCTGGCCGCACTATCATTATATTTCCCTCTACTACACTTTCAATAGGAACCTCTTGTTCTTTACCTTTAACTAAAATCCTGGCGGTTTTAGCTCCCAACTGAAGTAATTTTTTAATTGCCTGGGATGCACTTCCTTTAGCCTTTGCCTCTAAAAATCTGCCAAGCAGATGAAAACTAACAATTGTTGTTGCCATTTCGATAAAACTTGCTGCAGGAAAGAAAAAAACAGCCAAGCCCATTAAATATGGGGGTACAGAACCAATCGAGATAAGAACATCCATATTAGCCCTGCCGTGCCTGATTGATTTCCATGATGCCTTGTGTGTTTCCCAACCGAATATAAACACAATAGGGAATCCTAATGAAGCAATTATAACATTATAAAATGGAATTTTAAAAAACATAAAATGGACCATCATCATAATCATTATTATTATCTCAGGAATTATTGCATAGGTTAAGAGCCTTTTTGCTTTCTGCACCTTTTTTAATGATTCATCTTCTTCTTCAACAGGATGCTCCTCTTCCTTGAGCACTTTATAACCAGTTTTCTCAATCACCTTTTCAAGCTCTTTTACAGTAGTAAGGTTTGCATCAAATTCCACAACCGCTTCTTCTATAGCAAAATTAACATTAGCTTTCTTTACTCCTTTTGCTTTGTTCAGGGCTTTTTCTATTGTTTGCGCGCAAGAAGTACAGGTCATTCCACCTATCTTGAATACTTTCTTTTCTTTTCCAGCAGCTACAGAATAGCCTGCTGACTCAATTACCTTAGATAAATCATCCTCTTTTAGCTGGGATGAATTGTAGTCTATTGTAACTTTTTCTGTTGCAAAGTTTACATTAGCTTCTTTGACTCCTTTTGTTTTCTTTAGAGCTTTTTCTATTGTTTGTGCACAGCTAGTGCAGGTCATGCCTTTTATTTTTAGGGTTGTTTTATTGGTGTCTTTGGCTTGCATTTTCTGTTCTTTTTCACTATTATCTTCTTTATTTTCTTTCTCCTCTGTCTTTTTCCCTAAGAATTTGTCCTTACAGTTCTGGCTGCAGAAATAATATAGTTTTCCGTTTTTTATTGATTTAAGACTATTCTTTTCGTCAACTTCCATTCCGCATATTGGATCTCTTTTCATTTTCTTTGAAAATGATAACCCTTCTTCGCTTCCGCTCATAAGTTTTGGCATTTTTTATCACCTGTTCCTTTTAAGATTATTTGAAACTATATGTATGCAAAATTTACTCATATGCTTATCAATAGTTTCCATTATAGGTAGGATTGTATCCTGGTTTAATGAATAAATCCTATACTTACCTTTCTTTTCAATATTTACAAAACCGCAGCTTTTAAGCCTTTTAAGATTATGCGAGATAACTGTCTGCTCAAGCTTTAATTTATTTATTAGTTCGGACACATTCATTGGCTTCTTTTTCAATGCATTTATAATTCTTAACCTGTGGTTGCTAATCAATGTTCCAAAAAACAGCTTATAAGCTGTGTAAAGCATTTTTTCAGAAATCTTATGATTTTTATGTATGTCTTTGTTTGTCATATGTATTGGTGTAACATATGTAGTATATAAATGTTTCGGTTAATTGTTGTTCAGGGCTCGGAGTTCCATTAATTTATAATGTATAGGTGAAGGCTATGACTCCATTTTCTCAACTGATAGTTGGTTTTGCTTTTATCATAATTTTTCATCCTTGTTCTTTATGATTATGCACAAGTTTTGCACTTTTTGATAATTTCTATTTCTTTGTATAATCCAAAACCTATCAAGCCTATGCTTAAAAATCCAATATAGGGTCTTGATGGTTGAAGATACGTCATTAAAGCTGTTGCTCCAAAAATTAATACAAGGAGTTGTATACAAACAGGACAGGCAATGGCTAAAAAACTTCCTGCTGCACCAGTGTAGGCAGCAGCGTTCTTTTGTTTCTTTTTTTTGTCTTTTAAATAGAAAAATAATCCAATATAAATTCCAAGCATTAATGATATGGTAATAAGAAAAAAAAGATCAAGTTTTGTAGAGGGTATCATCCTTGTATAGAAATTATTAGGAATTACCCTGGTTGGAATTCCAAGTATTAGGAATATGATTATAGCTGATGTTACTCCAATTAGGAAGAATTTAATGTTTTCTTTTTTTAGTATTTTTTTAATATAATTTATTTTTAATTCCCCCACCATTTCAAAAAAATTTTAGGTCAGTCCCTACCCCAACCATAAATTGTGGGGATTGATCGGGACTGACATTAACCTAAAATTTTTAGGAAATCAGGAAGCCTAGCTGAAGCCATTCATCTCCAACCCTAAAGGGCAGAGATTTCTGGCTTCCTGATTCAAATCTAAATCATAAGCAGCAGTAATACAAAGATTATCATTCCAGCTAAGAAATATTTTGGGTTGCCTTCTTTTTGTTCTGGCAGTATGTCTTTGATAATGATGTAAAAAAGAGCACCTACTACAAATCCCAGCATTGAGTAATAGATAGTTTGTGAAACTCCAATGTATATAGCAATTAATATGCCCATTATTGTTGAGCTTGACAGAAATAACCTTACGTGCTGTTTTGTTCTTAATTCTTCATGGATTTCCTGAAAGGAGGCAGAGCTTACAGCAGAATGGAAAATAATGGGTATTAAAAATAATGTTCCCTGAGTTATGTTGTTTTCCATTAGATGGAATAAAACAATGCCTATAATAAAATGATAAATGAAAAATCCAGCAGAATGCACGTGCCTTAGTTTTTCTATAAGCTCGTCTCTTCTTGAATGCTGATAAATATATTTTTCAATTAGATGGAATAGCGCAAAACCAACAAGAATAGAGATATAGCTTATTTTACTCAAAACTTGTGTAGCTTCATGTATCATAGGCAATAATTCCAGAAAAAGATAGGTTATTGATACTCCTGCTCCAAAAGAGAGTATCTTTTCTTTATATTTAATGAATTTCAGGCTAATGAAATCACTAAGGTAATGGAGTATGCCAATAATTAAGCCATAGGCTAATGTTATAAAATGCATTTTTTATTCGAAACTTACTTCAGGAACTATTTCAGCGCCTTCTTCTGATTCGAAATAGGTTTCTTTTTCGTAGCCAAACATGCCTGCAACAATATTTGTTGGTATTCTCTTAATTTTGATGTTATAAACCCTTACGGCATCATTATATCTTTTTCTTTCGACTGCTACCCTGTTTTCTGTTCCCTCTAACTGTGTTTGTAAAGCTAAAAAGTTTTCACCTGCTTTAAGCTGGGGGTAATTCTCTGCCACTAATAATAACCTGCTTAAAGCCCCTTCCATGCCCTGAGCTGCTTTTATTTTTCCCTGCCTTGTAGTTGCGCTTGCCCACTGGCTTCTTAATGCTGTAATTTCTGTAAATAGGTCTGTTTCATGCGCTGCATATCCTTTTACTGTACTTACTAAGTTGGGGATTAAGTCAGCTCGCCTTTGGTATTGGTTTTCTACCTGAGCCCAGCTTGTATCAACTGTTTCTGATAATGTTATTAAACTATTGTATGCTCCAACAAACCAAAGAACCAATATTAATAAAAAAGCGCCTATGCCTATTAAAATCCAACTTGATGTACTTAATTTTTTTACCATATCTATCACCTTTTGTTTTTTATGTTGAAATAGGTTTATATATTTTTCTCAAATCTTCATCTCATCAACTGTCTCCCCTAAATCAGCCAACAAGCCAATTAATTCCTTTACATATTCATCTAATTCTTCCTTGTTTATCTTTATTTTCTCTGTCTTGAGTTTCTTAATCTTCTTTAGTATATCAAGGTTTACTTTATACTCCTGAGATACTAACTTAAAAAGACTATCAAGTTTTGTTGATGGCTCAATATTTTTCAAGAATAACAAGCCATAGAATAAAGGCATTATAACAGGTACAGCAGATATTAATAAAGCTTTTAGTTCTTTTGGGTGTTTAATCCAGATATAATTTTCCCTAAGGTGGATTAATTTTGACCTGAACTCAAACTCCAGCTGGCGTCTTACATGCTTTTTGTCAAACTTTATTTGGTTTATTGTATCTTCACCGTATAGAGTCTTATGGGGGTACTTCATATCCAAAAACTCCAAAGGAAAAACGTCTGACCCGTCAAAAAGCTCTTCTTTTGTAAAAATCAATGGAACGACAAACCCTTTTTTTCTATGCCTAATTACTAATGGCTTTATATCATTCAGGATATTGAAATCAAGTTTGTTTAAAACCAATAAAATATTATTTGGTTCCCCTTCACTCCCAAATTTTACAACTGAAATTAGATTATCGCCAATTAACTCTTTCATTTCGTTTATTAACTGTTCAACCATTTTTACCAACCTCCTGAAAATCCGCCCCCTCCTGAGAAGCCTCCGCCAAATCCGCCAAATCCTCCTCCTAATCCTCCACCACCTCTAAATCCTCCGCCAAATCCCGGAAGGAATATTGGAAGGAACATCATTCTATGGCGCCTTTTTCCGAACATACCTCCAATTAAAGAGGAAAATACTAAAAACATGAATATGAAGTACAGCATATTAGTAGAACCGATGCTTCCCCTATTAACATAAACAGATTTATATTTTGAAACAATCTCTTCATTATCAATCATATAGCCATAGATTGTTACTAATGTGTCATATATGCCCTTGCCAAAGTTTCCTTCTTTGAAGTTGGGGGTTAAGATATTTACTCCTATTTCTCTTGCCCTTATATCAGGCATTGTTCCCTCTAATCCATAGCCAACCTCTATCCTGTATTTTCTTTCGTTGGGGGCAATTAGGATCAATAGGCCATTGTCCAGATCTTTTTTTCCAATTCCTGCTTTTTCAAACAACTCAACAGCGTATGTTTCTATGTCGATTCCTTCTAAAGAGCTGACAGTAACAACAGCTACTTCTACAGTAGTTTGCTGCTCGATTTCTTTGGCGAGTTCTGTGATTCTTGCTTTGTAAGAACTATCAAGGATATTTGCATTGTCTGTAATGAAATCTGTTATTTTTGGATAGTTTACTGCTGAAACAGTTGAAACTATCAAAATTAATAAAATAATGGCTAAAAATGCATTTTTCTTTTTCATTCTGTTAATTATATCTTTATAGCTTTTTTTGTAATCTCAAGTGAGCAGCTTTTGTATTTTTTGCAAAAATCTTCACATTGTTTTGCAGTACCCCCATCACTGTATGCAAATTGGCATTCTTCGCATATATAATACCTTGTTTTATTTTTTATTGTTTCTTTTACCATTTTATCTTAACCTTTTTGTGCTTCTCAATTCAGCATTTTACATTATCACAGATTATGCCTGATAATTTCTCATCAGACAAAGAGCCAAAGTTCTTTGTTCCATTATCAAGTTCAAATGAAAACGAAGGTATGTGCATCAAACCGAGCTGGTTCCATGCTGTGCTGCAGTACCTGTGATCATACCTTTCTAAGCGTATATTCTGCCCATATTTTTTCAAAGCAGTATGAACAATTTTTTCCTGCTTCCAGCAGCTTGGGCAGAAAGGATTAAAAAAATATTTTATTGTCAATTCAGCATCTGGATTTCCCTGGACTACCTCTGGACATTCTTTTTTCATTATAGTTCCGTTTCTCGCAAGTAAAAGGATAATTACAAAGATTGCTAATAATATATACTCTAAAATACCGGTTATCTTTTCTTTTTTAGTTTTCTCCTTTTTTTTAGATTCCCTTCTTTTAGGAGTGTCTTTTACAAAATAGGCTATCTCCATTATAAGGTAGAAAGGGAGTATTATCAACAATAACCTAAATATGAAACTTATATAAACAGAGTAGTGAAATGGAACGAATATAAGCCCTAGTAAGAAAATAATAGCTAAGTAAGCCATTAGTGCTCCAATAAGATCTTTAATTTTTCTTAGTTTCATTTTCTTTTCTTAGTTTTAACAACAATCATCGCCCATTGGAATCGCCTCCATAAGTTTTTATATTATGTATTTATCTTTTTGTATTAGAGTTATGCTAATGGCAGCAAGATCCACCTTTACTTTCTTTTTCACTTTTCTTAATAGCATCTTCGAATTTATTTACGCAATTCTGTGCGCAAAACCATTTTCCGTGCTTTTCTATTCCTTTTCCTTTTTCTTCTTTCATGCCACAAATTGGGTCTTTTCTTTTAAACAATCCAAATACCATTTTTATTCCTCCTTTATTCTTTTTATTTCAACTACAAGTGGATTTTCTGCGTCAGGACAGGCTACCCTTGTAACATCTTTGTCTTTTAGCCAGGGCATATCACCACCATATTTTAAGACCATTGCCTGGGCGTTTAATGCACTCAATAAGGGCCTGCAAATTGGTGGTGCCTTTATATCGTTTAAATCAATCTTATCTCCCACTTTATGTTGTGCAACACAAAATCCTTTTTGCTCTACTACGGTTGCTTCCAATTTATACATTTTACATTTCACCTCGTGCTATTTTTTCACAATATTGATGCATATGGGTGTCAATTAATGACATTAATGGCTTTATAGTTTTTTTGTTTAATGAATAGTATCTATGCTTGCCTTTTTTTTCTACAAAAACAAAGCCACACTTTAATAATCGTTTAAGGTTGTGGGAAACTGTAGTTTGGTTGAAGTTAAGGTCTTTATGTATTTCATCAACACATTTAGGGCCTTTTCTAAGAGAATTCACTATTTTAAGTCTATTCTTGTTTGCTAGTGTTCCAAAAAAGATATTATATGCTTTATCTAACATATGTTAATAGTAGCATATAAGTTATATATAAACTTTACGGTTTTAAAACCAAATATTTAAATATATTCTAAAGATACCAGTTATTACTATGGAAGACATCACTTTAAAGCCAATAGGTTTTGTAAAGAATAATGTTAAAGAACTAAGACGTGGGAATTTTGATGATGAGGTTTCTGAGATAATAGTAGATGAAGAATTTACAGATGCGTTAAATAGTATTGAGGATTATTCTCATGTGATTATTGTTTATTGGATGGACAAAGTTAAAAAGCATGTTATAACTCATAGACCACAAGGCAATCCTGAAGTACCAGTTGTTGGTATTTTCTCTTGTAGGTGTCCTCCAAGGCCAAATCCAATTGCTATTACAACTGTAAAATTGATAGGGCATGAGGGAAATAAGATAACAGTAAAAGGCCTGGATATTTTAGATGGGACTCCTGTAATTGATATTAAACCATATTGGCCTAAATATGATAAGGTAGAGGATGCAGTAATTCCAGATTGGGTTGATAAGTTAGAACTTTAAAATTAATATTATTGCCAGTTAAAGACTCTTTCCTCCACTTTTGGTATTCCTTTGATTTTAATTTTAAAACTGTTAATTTCTTCTTCTACTTCAAAAATTAATTCTCCGCTATTATGGTGGCCCCCTAAACTGGGTGCAGTTATTGGTTTAATTGATTTTCCATTATATTCTAATGTAGTTATTTGCTTTAGATCAAATGGGCTTAAATCAACTGAATGTGTATTTACAGCAACATCTACTACAAGTCGACCATTAGTCACATCATGGGGTGTAAGTTCAACTGAAACATCTCCTGGACCTGTGCTGCCGGAATCTATGGAGCTAAAACCAGATTCGTCTGCCCCCTGATTATTGGTGCTGGTGGTTCTTGATGGTATATTTGGTGAAAAGCCAGTAAAAGCAAAAACTAATATTATAACTACTAAAATCAATAATCCATACAAGATATAATTTCTATTTTTTTCACTCATTTTATCCTCCTTTTTTGAATTTTAGCTTTTATGAAAATACTTATTGCTACCAAAGCTAATGTACCCCCAATAACCCAGAAAAATATTTGGAAGGTTTGCAGTGCCTGGAAAGGGATTCCTGCAATGATGATTCCTGAGTTGAACATTATTAGGTTCTTTGATATGCACTTTTTCTTGACATAAATAATAATTGTGATTATTAATAAGGAAACGGCTATGCTCCAGATAGGGACAGTTATTTTTGTTAAGAAGGCTAAAGGCATTCCTATTACAGTTATACCTAAAACAGCTAATAGGGCTACTATTCCTAAACAGATGTTATGGCAGATCTGCCAGGAGCCCATTATGCTTGCAACTCCTGATACACTTCCAGTTGCTCCAATTAGTTTTTCTTTTAATTTTTTTATCATAATCTATTTATAATAGGCTTCCGTATTTAAATATAAGAACAAAAATTAGTGAAAAATTAGTGAAAATTCTAGATTACCTTATGAATCCTATCAATATTTCTCCATAATAAGAGTATTAATACTAAATAAGCGAAATAAGATAATACTTCTATTAATGAGGGATCTCCATTATAACCTAGTAATCCTTTAGATATAGAGCCAAGTGATCCTTTTTCATGCAGCAAAGGGTAACTTCCATCTGCATTAAGTTCTGGGTTAGTGTCCCATACATGTTCTATATAGGTTGGTAAAAGCTTTGCTTCCTGGAATTCATGGATGCCATGAGCTGTTAGGCCTGCTGCAAAAAGTATTAAGATTATGCTTGTTACATTAAAGAATTTCTTGAGATTAATTTTTTTGCCAGCAACAAAAATAAAGTAGCCTAAGATAATTGCTATAGCTATTCCTAATATGGCCCCTATAATGCTGTTTTCTGAGTTCATAAAAGACGCTGCTCCTAAAAAGATTACTGTTTCGATACCTTCTCTTAATACTGATATGAATACTAAGAAGAACAATCCTGCTTTGTGCTGCTCGTCTATTTCTCTATCAACCTTTTTATGCAGCTCTATAACTATGTTTATATGATTTTTCATCATACTAATCTAAAAAGTAAGTACTAATGCTGTAACAATGATTTATATGTCTTTAACTATTTCTTCTGATCTGAATTTAAAGCCGCCATTTAGGTTGTTGAATCAAAAAGCACCAATTATATTTATAATTATTGCTGAAAGAATTTAAATATTTACTATGTTATTGTATTTTTGTCTTTTGCTTTTTGAAAGATATGCTACTAT
>SDBV01001213.1_pt1 | contig 38713 bp, 37 predicted proteins | sample 2277081 | NCBI WGS metagenome assembly SDBV01 (sample SAMN10402039, study PRJNA504765) | marine sediment metagenome | isolation source: marine sediment core GS10_PC15, 223 cmbsf | place: Arctic Ocean: Southern Knipovich Ridge | collected 2010 | reverse complement strand
TCGTCCACGTCGATCCAGAACGATCCCCGCACGTCGAAACTGCTCACCTTTCCTTGTTCGGCGAGCACCTGGATACCGCCGGAAAGCGAGGAGTCGTTACGCTCGGCCATGGCTTGCTCCAGCGCCGCAAAGACCGCAGGCGAACAGAGGAAGCTGCCGGTGTCGAAGGCGTTGTATTCTTCGAGCGTCTTGCCGATCCGCACAACCTTCTCGTCCTCGATCTGCACCTTGGTTACGTCGTCCGGTCTCACCAGGGGGTTTTCGCGGTTGCTATCCACGGCCAGGCAAACCTCGTCCTCTCCGATTCGCCTCTGGCTCAGCCTGGCAAGCAGTGCAGCGTCGATGAGGTGATCAGCCATCAAAAGGACGAAGTTCTCCTTCAGATGGTCTTTGGCCTTCAGCACGGACAGCCCGTTGCCCTGTTGCCACTCCTCGTTGACGACGTGCTGGATGTCGAGGCCGCGGCGGGCGGCCAGAGCGTCCAGAAAATGCCGGACCTGCTGGCCGTTGTATCCGGTGACCACGCAAAACTCGGTCAGTCCGGCCCTGCTGGCCGTCAGCAGCGACCGCTCGATGAGCGGCACACCGAGCAAGGGCGTCAGGGGCTTGCAGTCCCCCAGCGTTCCCTGGAAACTGGCCGCCAATCGGCTCCCCCTGCCCGCCGCGATCACCAGGCACTTCATCGGATTCGTCCTTGCGTGCGTCGCATGCACTGAGATTGCCCAAATAGATTTCACCCGGCAGCGCTTGCGAAACCCCGCCGCCAAGTTTCAAAGACCTCTTAGATTAGTACAGACCAGCACCGGGTGCAACGTCGGCCACCGCCATCGGTTTGCTGAATGTCTGGCTGGTAATGGCCTGGCGGGTTCCCTATACAACCCCCCTGATCGCGGCGGCCTTTCTTCTCAGCTATCTGCTTTCGTTCGCATGGGGAGGGATCCGGTGGATCAAAGGCATCAACGCCGGGGCGCCTTCGTGACGGAGCGGTTCATCAGCAGTTCATGCGACACCTGCGGTAAGGGGGGCCTCAGAATCTAGCTTCGTTTCCCCCCGGGTTCGTAACGGAGTCGCGTACTGCATGGAGACGATGCTCATAATTCAAGGAGGCCCACATGGATGGGCAGGGTTTCTAGGTAAGGTGCGAAGCATTGGTGGATTGGCGATAACGCGATCTCTGCGCGATTTTGGCGACGGCACGTTCCCCGGGCTCAACATGCGTAGAATCGCGAAGGCAAAGCCAATCGGGCCCTGACGCGCCAAGGCTGCCAGCGCACGGGGCTATCCCACCGAAGATGAGCCAAGCAATGCGCCGCGAGAAGTCGAGGAAAAAAACGTGCCCGCAGTGCAATCGGCAAGTTGACCGACGCAAGGCAGCCTGCGATTGCGGGTACGAATTTGGCGCTGGGCAGGACGGGGCCCCAGTGTGCCCACGGCAGACTGGAGCCTAGTTTCGCAGCCGGCACCTTTGCTCAGTCCGCGGGCTTCACGTCGGCTGGATCGCGGTCAGACGCCTGGCTGGGTTTTCGCGCATTTTCCCGTTGAATCGCCTCGTAGACTTCCCTGCGGTGAACCGGCACGTCCTTCGGAGCTTCGATGCCCAAACGGACCTTGTCCCCACGGATGTCCACGACCGTAATCACGATGTTCTCAGCGATCACGATCTGTTCGTTGCGTTTTCTTGAGAGAACAAGCATCTGCCTAACTGCTCCGCAGGCCTCCGATACCGCCACTTCTACATTATAAACTACGCCGAAGTCGGATCGGGCAAGAAAGCACGGTAGTGGGGAGTCGAAGCCGTCCCAACATTGCCGGTTATGCGGTTGAGCAAACCTTGTAATACAGATTGTGGCGATTGTGACATCTGTGACGCTTCTTGTGCCCGCAAGCTGCCAAGCGGGGATGCGATGCGAGCCACCGAAGAGGGTAGCCAGCTCTCCAGCCACGCCCACCAGGGGCGGGGACAGGCACCAATGAAGTGGGGCGACCGGAACTGTTGTAAACCGCGGGTCGGGTGTTCCCGCGTCGGGGTATGCTTCAAGGAGCCACGAAAGTCTCGGCGGTATCCTTGTCCCAGCCGTCCCACAGGTAGGCTTCTTCCTTCCCGTCGGCGATCAGGCGGAAGGCATAGCGTACTTGCTCTTCGTAGAACTCGCAGAACGCGCCGGTGCGGTCCATGCTGCCGTTCATCTCGTGCGCCTCGGCAGGGCACGGGGAGCCGCAGAAATGGCGGATTGCGCAGCGATTGCATGGCGAGATGTCCTCGGCTTTTCTGTCGGTAACAAGCCGGAACGCCTCCGTATCGAGTACGTCTTCAATCTCCTGTTTGAAGAGGTTGCCGCCCCGGAACTTTCGCAACCCGATGAACTCGCTGCAGGGGAACATATCCCCGTTGGTTGCCAAGGCGAAAAAGCAGCGTCCGCCGCCGCAGGGCGAGATGTCGCACATCAGTCGGCGAGCCGTGGGCGCGACAATTGCCAGAAGGATGTTGGCAAAATTGGCCACGGGAAGCTTTCTGCCGGTCTCCCGGTACAACTCGTACGTTCGGTCCAAAGCGGCGATAAAGTGCTTTGCCGCTGCACGGTCAGTGGGCTTGATGGTTCTTGCCGCCGGAAGTGTACAGCGGATGATGTTCATCAGGCACGTGGGCACCTCTCGGGCATGGAAGAACTCCACCATCCGGGTCAAGTGACGCATGTTCTCGCGCGTTACCGTGCAGATGATGCTCCAGGCGTGGTAACCGCGCAACCGGTCCATGGCGTCGAGCACCTGCTTGAAAACGCCCTCGCCCGCCCAGTTCTTGCGAGTACGATTCGCGACGGCGGCCGTTGCGGCGTCCAGAGAGATCCCGATGCTCACGCGCCGCGACGCAAGGAACTGGATGGCGTTATCATCCAGCAGCGTGGCGTTCGTTTGGATTCCGAAACGAAAGTCGTGGCCGTACTGCTCAATGCCGGCAAACACGGCGTCGCGGTTGAGCAGGGGCTCGGCACCGTGAAAAATGATCTGAGGAAGCGACCCCTTGGGCAGGGTCCGTGCGAAGTATTTCCGCAGCCGCTGGAGGGCTTCAAGCAGCCGCTCTTTCGACATGTGTCGCCCGCTGCTTCGCATTCTCTGGGGTATGTAGCAATACGTGCAGTTGAGGTTGCAGCGGTCCGTTGGGTTGAAGTAGACGGCCGAAGGCTTCAGCCCGAAGCGAAGCGTCCGCAGCTCTTGGGAGAACTTCTTCACTTTCTTTCGATAGGCTCTCAGCAAGGTGCTGTCATCGTCCAAGATATCAGCGAGCGTGTTGCGTTTCACCAGCGACCAGAAAGCTGTGTCGGGATCGACCATCGCGACGTACTGCGGATGTCCGATGTCGATGGGCTGCAAGGTCGGGCCGTTGCCCGTATTGACGAAACGACCCCGCGAGGGGGCCGTTCCGTCGGGGCTCGTCTTGTCGCTGGGGGACATCACTTGGCCTTCTTGTCCATCAGGATATAGTGCGACAGGCCCGTTCCTTTGGCCTTGCAGCTCCTGCGGTAGGCAATCACGTCCTTCTCTTTCTGCTTGTCCATTTCGTGTCCTTTCTTGAGGCAAGGGAAACAAAAAAGGGTCTCGGCAGACGCTTAGCGCCGGCCGAAACCCTTTACCATCAAGTCTCGCACAAACTACAGCTCCAGCAGGTCTTCTGGCTCTCGGATCGACGGAGCTTCACGGCCTTCCCGCCGGGGTGAGCCCCGACAGTGGCGGGCACAACGTGCCCTTTTGTGAAGCACCTCACCGATTACAGCGGCGGGACCGCCACGGACTCGCACCGTGTTCCGGGATGCTGAAACCGCTCGGCCAGGATAGCGTTTGGCAGACAGAAGGTCAACTGTGGAAACCGTCTGGCCCTGCGATGACTGCCATGCGAGCGACGCAACACCTTTTGCAGCAAGCGTTTACAATTCTCCGCGGAAGTCCGCACCGAAGCGAACAAAGAAAGTCGGCTTGACAGTTTCGGCAGACTTGCTAAAAAGTCAGGGTTCCCGTCGGGAAATGATGGGAAAGACAGATTGGGAAGCTGGTGCAAGTCCAGCGCGGCCCCGCCACTGTAACCGGGGACGAAAGCCGCAACTTAGGGTCACTGTCCTAAGGATGGGACGGGAAGGCCGCGGCAAGTAGGTCGATCCGGAAGCCAGGATACCAAAACACGCTTACCGTAGCGTGCCTTCGAGGGAAGGTTCTGGCTTAAGGTCTTGCGCTGGACGCGATCCTGGCCCGATCCTCTCGAAGGACGGGCTCGCTTTTTTCGGGATCCGTCCATGACCAAGCGTCTAATCTTAGCAAGACACGCCCAGGTCGACCCGTGCTATGCGGGCCGATTTCTCGGCAGTACCGACGTGCCGCTCTCTGCGATTGGCCGGCGTGAAGCGGCTGCGCTGGCGCGAACGCTCCAAAAAAGCCGCGTCGATCGGCTCTATGTCAGTCCCCTGCGACGAGCCGTGCAGACCGCCGAGGCCGTCCAGTACGGCGGACAGGTTGACCCGGATCTGCGCGAAATCGACTTTGGTCGGTGGGAGGGAAGTTCGTTCGACGAAGTCTCCGCTTCCGGGCAGCACGAACGAATCGGTCGCTGGAGCAGCTTTGACCTGGAGTTCTCCTTCCCCGATGGCGAGTCGCTGGGAGCGTTTGTCGCTCGAATTGCCCGGGTTGCCGATCGTCTGGCGACGCGGCCAGGAGAAACCGCTGTGGCGATTACCCATGGGGGGGTGATTCGGGCGATGATCTGCCATCTGCTTGGGTTGGAACCGAGGAACTACTTGCTGTTCGACACCCGGCCGGCTTCGATCACCACCGTCGACCTATTCGATGGTCGAGGCGTGCTTTTGGGGCTCAACGACGTGTGCCACTTGGAGGGCCTCGACTGACCATGGCCAAGATCATCTTGATTACCGGTGGATGCCGTAGTGGGAAAAGCGCCCATGCCCGACACGTGGCGGAATCGCTTGACGGTCGGCACGTCTACGTGGCCACTTGCCCGGTCACGGACGAAGAGATGCAAAGCCGCATCGCCCGACATCAGCACGAGCGACGGCAACACGACTGGGAAACCATTGAGGAACAAACCGACTTAGCCGGAGCGATTCTTGGCGTCCGCACGGAAGCCGTCGTTCTGGTGGATTGCCTGACGCTTTGGGTCAACAACCTCGTGCACGAGGCCGGCCAGCGTGGGGAGACCGTCGAGGAGCACGATCTAGAACGTCTCTGCGGCGGGACCATCGACGCGTGTCGTCGGCATGGTGGGACGGTCATCTTTGTGACCAACGAAGTGGGGATGGGAATCGTTCCCGACAATGCGGCCTCGCGACGCTATCGCGACCTGGCCGGCCGCTGTAATCAGGTCATCGCGGCCGCTGCCGACGAAGTGACGTTACTCACCTGCGGTCTCCCGTTGACAGTCAGGAAAGGAAATCACGATGTCGCTTCTTGAGACAACCATTCGGGAAATCTTTCCCCAAGACGAAGCCTGGCGAGCCCGGGCCAAGCAGCGGCTGGATCAATTGACCGTGCCCCACTGGGCCTTAGGCCGACTGATGGATCTGGCGTTGGATCTGGCGGGCATGACACGTTCGGTACGGCCGCCGGTCTCGCGCAAGGCAATCGTCACAATGGCGGCCGACCATGGCGTCGTTGCCCAAGGCGTAAGCAAGTACCCGCAAAAGGTCACCGCCCAGATGGTGCACAACTTCGTCCAGGGCGGCGCGGGCATCAATGCCTTGGCTCGACTGGTTGGGGCAGAGGTCATCGTGGTCGACATGGGTGTGGCCGCTGACCTGAGCGGGCTGGCCGCAGCGGGCAAGATCGTTGGAAGACGGATTGCCGCGGGAACGGCCAACATAGCCCAGGGAGCGGCCATGACCCGCCAGCAAGCCGTGGCTGCCGTGGAGGTCGGGATCCAAATCACCCAGGATTTGGGAGAACGGATCGACGTGTTCGGCACGGGCGACATGGGCATCGGCAACACCACTTGCAGCACGGCCGTCGCCGCGGCCGTCACGGGCAAGCCGGTCGCCGAATTGACCGGCCGAGGCACAGGCATCGACGACGAACAACTTCGCACGAAAATCCGGGCCATCGAACGTAGTCTGGAGGTCAACCGCCCCGATGCTGCTGACGGTTTGGACGTCCTGGCGAAGGTTGGCGGGTTCGAGATTGCGGGCATCGCGGGAGTCATCTTGGGCGCGGCGGCCCGGCAGAAGCCCGTGGTGGTGGACGGGTTCATTTCCACCGCCGGAGCACTTGTTGCCCAACTGCTGGCGCCGCGGGCCGTCGACTACATGATCGCCGCCCATCGCAGCGCGGAACCTGGGCATGGGGCCATGCAAGACGTGTTGGGCAAGGCTCCCCTGCTGCATCTCGATCTGCGATTGGGCGAGGGAACCGGCGCGGCGCTGGCCATGAACCTAGTCGAAGCTTCCGTGCGTGTGCTCACGGAAGTGGCGACCTTCGAGGAAGCCCACGTTGCCGAGGCGAACGCATGATACGACTGCTCGCAGCCATCCGTTTTCTCACGATTCTGCCGCTGCCCGGCAACGGAGATCGCGCGCCCGAAGAGCTTGCCGCCGCCGCAAGGTTTTTCCCCGTCGTGGGAGTTCTCATCGGCGGCGCGATGGCTGCCTTGGCGGTCGGCCTCTGGAGCCTTTTCCCACCGGCGGTGGCCAGCGTCTTGCTGGTGACGGCCATGCTGGCCGTCTCAGGCGGTTTTCATCTGGATGGTCTGTCGGACACGGCCGACGGCTTTCTCAGTTCGCGAGGTAAAGACCGCGTCCTGGAAATCATGAAGGACAGCCGCATCGGGGCGATGGGAGTGATCGCGATCATGGGTGTAGTTCTCTTGAAAGTCGCGGCGATGGCGTCGCTTGCGGACGCACAGGTCCCGAAGGCGGCCTTCTTGATGCCGGTCGCCGGACGGTGTGTTCTGGTGATCGGAATCAATGTCCTTCCCGGTGCTCGTGTTGACGGAGGACTGGGCAGTGTGTTCTGCCAGAACCGATCGTTGCTGCAAGCGCTTTGGGCGTTGGTCGTCCTGTTCGCGGCTGGGTGGCTCGTATTGCGCTGGACGGGCCTCCTGGCGACTGCGGCCGCTCTGGTGGTGATCATCGCGTTTTCCCTTCGCTGCTATCGGAAGATCGGCGGGGCCACCGGCGATACGTTGGGGGCGACTTGCGAACTGGCCGAGACTGCGATCGCTATTGCATTGACGGCAAGGCCCATGCACTTGTTGGCGTAACTCGGGATGGGAAACATGACGTTTGGACACGGCGGACATCTGAGACGACTAGCCGAGCGGGCCGGGCGCAAGGCGGAAGAGATGCTCGACTTTTCCGCCAACATCAACCCCCTGGGGCCCCCACCGTCGCTTCGGGCCGCGATCAGCCGCACGCTGGACCAGGTAGTCCACTATCCCGACCCCGATTGCGCGGAGTTGGTCCAGACACTGGCCGACAACTATGGGGTATCTTCCGATCAGATCGTCGTGGGAAACGGTTCGACGGAGATACTTTACGCCTTGGCCAGGTCGTTCCGCCGAGCCCGTGCCGTGATTCCCGTGCCCAGCTACACGGACTACGCGGATGCGTCGCGTTTGGCGGGCATGGAGGTGGAAACGATTTCCCTGGAGGAGGCCAGCGGGTTTGCCTTGGACTGGTGCCGATTTGAAGGGCATCTGCGCGGCGACGACGTTGTTTTTCTCGGCCAGCCGAACAATCCGACCGGGCTGGCCTTCGACGAAGCTGTCTTTGGCCAGTTTGCTGCCGGACATCCGGGCACGGTCTTCGTGGTGGATGAAGCCTTCGCCGGTTTTGTCGAGGGGCTGGGATCGCTGACAGAGGGAATCGCTGCGAACATCGTCGTTCTGCGTTCCTTGACCAAGTTCTACGCTATCCCGGGCTTGAGATTGGGTGCGGCCGTCGCCCCGGTCGAGATGGCGAGAAGCATTCGGGCTCAGATTCCGCCCTGGTCGGTCAACAGCTTGGCTCAGGCCGTCGGGACAGCCGCTTTAGGGGACGTTCGATATGCGCAGAAAACTCGTCAGTTTGTCGCCCGACAGCGAGAGAAGCTGAAGGAAGGACTGTCGGACATTGCCGGGCTGCGCGTCTATCCAAGTTGTGCGAACTATCTGCTCTTGAGCTTGGAGCGAAACCGTCTCAACGCGGCACAGCTTGCCGAACGACTCTTGCAGGAAGGTATCGCCATACGCGTGTGCAACAACTTCGAGGGCCTGGATGGGCGTTTCTTTCGCGTCGCCGTCCGCCAAGAGCAGGATAACACGCGGATTGTCGAGGCATTGAGAACGCTACTGGTCGGCTCCCCGGCGAAGAAAGGACCCGGCGCGAAGAAACGCGCCGCCTCGCTGATGTTGCAGGGCACCAGCTCCAACGCCGGCAAGAGTGTGCTGGCGGCCGCGATGTGTCGCATCTTGTTGCAGGACGGCGTGCGCGTCGCGCCCTTCAAGTCGCAAAACATGTCGCTCAATTCCTTCGTTACCAGCGACGGGCGGGAAATGGGCCGGGCGCAGGTCGTTCAGGCCCAGGCATGCCGGCTGGAACCCGACGTAAGGATGAACCCCATCCTCTTGAAGCCCAATAGTGAGACGGGTTGCCAGGTCATTGTCGAGGGACACCCCGTGGGAAACATGAAGGTTGCGGAGTACATCCGGTACAAGCCTCGGGCGTTCGACGTCGCCCGGCGGTGCTACGACTCTTTGACCGACGACTTTGAGGCCGTGGTTCTGGAAGGGGCGGGCAGCCCAGCCGAGGTGAACCTGAAACACCACGACATCGTGAACATGCAAATGGCCCGCCATGCCGGGGCGCCCGTGCTGTTGGTCGGCGACATCGATCGGGGTGGAGTGTTCGCGTCCTTTGTTGGAACGATGGAGTTGCTGGCTCCGTGGGAACGCCGGTTGATCTACGGCTTCGTGATTAACCGGTTTCGGGGCGACGCATCGCTGCTCGGCCCGGCTATCGAACATACACGTCGTCATACCGGAAAGACCACGCTGGGAATCGTGCCCTTTGTGCCCGATTTGGGTTTGCCGGAAGAAGACTCCGTGGAGTTCAAGAGTGGCCGGCGAGAGGAAGTGTGGCAGCCAGGGCAAGCCGTAGATATTGCCGTGATCGATCTGCCCCATATATCGAACGTTTCTGATTTCGACGCCCTGCGAATCGAATCAGACGTGCGTCTGAGAATTGTGCGGTCGGTGGATGAGCTGGGTACGCCCGATGCGGTCATCCTTCCGGGCAGCAAGAGCGTACTCAGCGATTTGCAGCATCTAAAGGAGCGGGGGATCGCCGGCCGGCTGGGAGACTTGTCGGCGTCCGGTAAGACGCAAATCGTCGGCATCTGTGGTGGATTCCAGATGTTGGGCGGAAGGATCGTCGACCCGAACCACGTCGAGTCACACAACGGAGAAGGTGAGGGCCTGGGTCTGCTGCGCGTGACGACCGCCTTGGCGGCAGAAAAGACGCTGGCCCGGTCCCGCGCGGTCCACGTTCCTTCGGGACACGAAGTCGCCGGCTACGAGATTCATCATGGGCGAACCGATGCCCACGGTGAGCGGGAGATCTTTCGCAGCGACAAAGCAACGGTTCTGGGCGTGGCGGACCGGGAAGGGAACGTGTGGGGCACCTATTTGCACGGCGTTTTCGATGCCGACCCGTTTCGGCGATGGTTCGTCGATCAGTTGCGCGTGCGGCGGGGGCTGCTGCCGCTTGGAGGAGTGTGGGCAACCTACGACGTCGAACCGGCGCTGGACCGGCTGGCGAAAGTCGTCCGGGGCAGTCTGGATATCAACGAGATCTATCAGCGGATGGGCCTGTGATCGAACTGAAGTATCAAATCCTGATTGCCGTCGCGCTGGACCTGCTGGCAGGCGATCCACGGTGGATGCCGCATCCGGTGAAGCTGATCGGGCGGCTGGCCATCCGGTTGGAATCGCCTGCACGAAGATTGGTGGATTCTCCTCGATTAGCCGGCAGCATCACGGCCCTGCTGGTTGTTGCGATCTCGGGGATGGTTGCCTGGGGTTTGGTGCGATCGGCGGCTTGGCTACACCCGCTATCCGGCGATGCCGCGTCGATCCTGGTGATCTACACCTGTATCGCTGCGCGGGATCTGGCAGGCCATGGCACGGCCGTGTTTCGAGCGTTGGATGCAGGAGATCTCGCCGAATCTCGCCGTTGCGTGGCCATGATGGTCGGACGCGACACGGAGCGACTTGATCAGGCTGGGATCACCCGTGCCGCCGTCGAGTCGGTGGCAGAGAACCTGGTCGACGGGGTAACCGCTCCGGTGCTGTTTGCCACCATCTTCGGACCGGTCGGAGCGATCACCTATAAGGCGATCAACACGCTTGATTCCACGTTCGGCTACCAGCACGAGCGATACGCCCGGTTCGGTTGGGCATCGGCCAGAATCGACGACGCGGCCAATTATCTGCCCGCCCGGCTGACTGCCCCAATTGTCGCCTTGGCGGCCCTGCTGTTGCGAGAGCGACCGGCGGGCGCCCTGCGGATTCTGGCGCGAGATCGCCGACGCCATGCCAGTCCAAATGCAGGATATTCGGAAGCGGCCGTCGCCGGGGCGATGGGCGTGCAGTTGGGCGGGCCAAGCTTCTATTTCGGCTACCACGCGGCGGTAGACAAACCGACCATCGGCGATCCGGTGGTTGCACTGGAACCCATCCACATTCGCAGAGCTATTGCGCTGATGTACACCACGATGGCCTTGTTCGTCGCCGGCTGCGTCGTCGCCCGAGCGGTTGGTGAACATCTTTGGCAGCAAGCAGGATGGATGCCATGACCGAACAACCGCGAATCCTCCTGTTTACCGGAGATGGAAAGGGAAAGACAACTGCCGCGTTGGGTATGGCCCTGCGAGCAGCAGGACACGGAATGCGTGTGCTGGTGCTCCAGTTCGTCAAACAGGACGCGGAAACCGGCGAGATTCCGGCCGCCAAATCAATCCAGAACATCGACATCGTGCAGACGGGCCGCGGTTTCATTCCCCCGTCCAACAGTCCCCGATTCGCCGAGCACCGCAAAGCCGCGCAAGCGGGTCTTGCTCACGCCAAGGAGGCAGTTCTCTCCGGCAAGTACACGCTGATCGTTCTAGACGAAATCTGCGTTGCCGTCACACGCGGCCTGATCGCAGAAGAAGACGTGTTGGAGCTTTTCGGCCGGCTCACCGATGGAACGCTGCTGGTGCTGACAGGTCGAGGCGCCACGCCCGGGATGATCGACGTGGCCGACACCGTCTCGGAGATCCGTTGCATCAAGCACGGGTTGCAAACAGGCCGTCCGGCGCAGAAAGGGGTGGAGCGATGAGTGCTTCGTGCGGCCGATTGGTGATCGCCGGTACGGCCAGCGGCGTGGGAAAGACGTCGCTAACGCTGGGACTGGCCCGCGCCTTGTGCCGGCGATCTTTGCGAGTGCAACCGTTCAAGGTGGGCCCCGACTTCCTGGATCCCACCTACCTCACCAGAGCGGCCGGGAGAACCTGCTATAACCTGGACGGCTGGATGACCGATCGCCGCTACGTCCGGCAGTTATTCGCCCGCGTGACTGCCGATGCAGACGTTGCCTTGGTCGAAGGCGTGATGGGAATGTTCGACGGGGCGGACCCCGCGTCGCTGGCCGGCTCAACGGCCGAGATTGCCCGTTGGCTCGATACGCCCGTGTTGCTGGTTGCCGATGCACACGGCATGGCTCGAACGCTGGCGGCAGTGGTCAAGGGATTCGTGGAGTTCGAGCCCCGGATTCGCATGGCCGGGGTGGTGGCCAACCGCACAGGATCGCAGAGACATCGCGATTGGCTGGCCGAGGCGCTACGCAGTGCCAACCTGCCTCCCTTGGTCGGATCGATTCCGCCCGCGGCGTTCGACTCGTTGGAGAGCCGGCATCTGGGCCTGGTGGCCGCCGACCGGAAGACAGTGCCGGACGAGCGGATCGAGCAATTGGCCGACGCTTGCGACGAACACCTCGACATCGATGCGGTTATGGCGCTGGCCCAGGCAACTGCAGGGAAGTCTTCCGCGCCGGAGCTTGCCACGGCGTCGTGCCGTCGGGTTCGCCTCGGCGTCGCGCAGGACAAGGCCTTCCACTTTTGCTATCCCGACAACCTGGAGGCGTTCAAGCGATCCGGAGCGGAGCTGATCCCCTTTTCGCCCATCTCGGATGAGTCACTTCCACCCAGCTTGAGCGGCATGTACATGCCCGGTGGATATCCGGAACTGCACGCGGAGGCCCTTTCGGCCAACCGGTCGATGCGGGCCGACGTCCGGCGTTTCGCGGAATCGGGAAAATGCGTCTACGCTGAGTGCGGTGGGCTGATGTATCTCGGCCGTGCCATTGAGACCACTGACCATCGGCGGCTGCCGATGGCCGGCGTGTTGCCGGTCGTCACCCGGATGCTCGATCGCAGAAAAGCACTCGGCTACGTGGAAGTGACGCTCCAACAAGATGCGCTCTGGGGGCCGCCCGGCACCACGATTCGGGGACACGAGTTCCACTATTCGGAGATCGTCGACGACCACACGGCAGCCGCCGGTTGGGAGCGGGTCTACTCGATTCGCCGCCGCCGGTCGGAAACTACGGAGCCGGCCGGGTTTCAAAAGGGGAACGTGTTGGCCGGCTATCCACATCTGCATTGGGCGTCCAAGCCCGACGCTGTGGATCATTTTCTGCACCGCTGCGAGGAGGCCGCATGACCCGCCATGGAGAACCGCGCACGATTCATCCCCTTGCAGCCGGGTTGCCGACCGGCGGCCGGGAGATTGAACGGCGCAGTCACCAAATCATCGACCAGCGATTGGCCGCCATGGACTTGGACCAGACAGTACTGCCGATCGCCCGCCGGGTCATCCACGCCACGGCCGACTTCTCATTTGGCGAGTCGCTTCGCATTCACCCTCAGGCCACCGAACGGGCTATTGCGGCGATCCGCGCTCGCCGGCCGATCCTCTGCGACGTGCGGATGGTGCAGGCCGGTCTGACGAAGACAGGATGCGAAGTCCTCTGCGCCATCGACCGTTCCCAGGTTGCCCGTCGAGCCAGCGCCGAGCGGTGTACGCATGCGGCGGCTGCCATGGCGTTGCTCGCTGACCGGATGAATGGTGCGATCGTGGCGATCGGAAATGCGCCGACCGCTTTGTGGAAGGTGATTGAACTCGCCGCCCACCGGATCATTCGTCCGGCCGTTGTGGCAGGGCTGCCCGTGGGCTTCGTCGGCGCGGCCGAATCGAAACAGGCCCTGCTGGAAAGCGGCCTGTGCTACGTCACGAACGTCGGTCCCCGCGGAGGCAGCCCGGTGGCCGCCGCCGCGGTCAACGCCTTGGCGGTGTTGGCCCAACGTCACGGAGAAACGAATTCACTTCCCACCGCGCCCACAACCCTATTTAATGAACCATGAAGGAATACCACAGCATGACAGCTCGCATGCTCTCAGGATTTGTAATCACAATCGCGTCGAGCATGACGTGTAATCACGTCGCGGCACTTTCTGCGGACACATCGGCCGTTGTCCAACGCCCCGCGATCGTACTGGTGGCCTTTGGCACGTCGGTCCCCAAGGCGAGGAAGGTGTTTGACTACGTCGAAGCGGCCGCCAGGAAGCGCTACCCCGAACATGACGTGCGCTGGGCCTTCACTTCACAGTTTGTCGTCAAGAAACTCCGGCGCCAGGGGGTTGAGGTCAAGAGCCTGGGGGAAGTCATTGCCGATTTGAAGAGCGATGGCCACACGTCGGCTGTATTTCAGTCGCTGCACGTCGTGCCCGGCCAGGGATACCACGATATCCGCAAGGTGGACACGTCAGGGCTACGGATCACCGTCGGCAGTGCCCTGCTGGCCGACGATCACGACATCGGCGCCGTTGCTAAGGCCCTGGAGGACGAAATCAAGGCAAGTATTCCCAACGTGATCGTCTGCCACGGCAATCAGCACCATCGGAAATTCAATCGGCAGTTGGTGGCTTTTGCCGAAAGGGTCGAGGCCAAACATGCGAACGTGGTCGTTTGCAGTATCGACGGCCAGCCGGGAACGGACAAACTTGCCAAGGCCAGGGGCGAAGCGGTCAGTTCGGGCAAGGTGCATTTCATACCGTTGATGGTGGTCGCCGGCGTTCACGTCACGGAAGACGTCCTGAGCGACAAGACCGATTCGTGGAAGAGCATCATCGGCGCGAAAGAGACCACCTGTGCCAAGCCCCTGGGGTACCGTGACAAGGTACTGGCCGTCTACTTCCGACACTTGGACAAGGCACTGTCGACACTGAACCAGCAAGCCGCGTCAGAAAGCAAGCCATGACCCGAATCGTACCGACCTCATTGACACTGGGCTTACTCTTGGCTTTGCCGGCGTCCAGCGACGCTCGCCCCGAGGCCCCAAGTTCCGAGACGGTGTCGCGGATGCCGAGACTGACCTCAAGCGGAGTCGAGAATGAAAACGAGCGGAGCACAGAGCGGCAAGAGACGCGATCGCGGTCCAAGAGGAAATCATCGGCGTACACGAGCTGGAAGCGTCGCCTGCCTTTTTGGCCGCGAAAAGCCTGCTTGCTGGCGGAGCTATCGGTCTTCATCACGCTGGGAGTTCTCTTAGCGCAAATACTGGAAGTTTCCGGCGCGGTGAAGTACTTTGCCGTCCTGACTTGGCCGGTGATAAAGTTGGGACGCGTGGGCGACGTCGCCAGCCCTGCGCTGTTGATGGCGGTCCAGTCCGGGGCGGTCGCCAACGGGATGCTGGTTTCCTCCCGAGATCGGGGCCAACTGAACAATCGGCAGTTGTACACTGCAGTGCTGATCGTCTCGTGTCTGTCGCTGTGTGCTCATCTACCGACCTACGTGATCCCGATCGGCTCGGTGCTCGGCGCAGAGGCAACGCTGGCGTTGTTTGCCGTTCGCTTTGGCGCGATTCTTATGGAAATCATGGTGATCCTGCTTGTTTCCAATCTCGTCGTCCGCCGTTGGACTGACCACCGCATCGCGGAAACAAACGTGCGTGACTCAGACGGCGGCGGTGCCGACACTCAACGCGCCCAGGATCATTCCAGGCGTCGAGAAAGAAAGAAAAGGGGATTCTGGCCTACGGTCTGGTTCGGTTCGTGGCGGACCATGCGGCGTTTGCTGATCTATCTCATTCCGACGTACGCGGTCATGGCCGTGATCGAGTATTTCGGGGCATTCAAGGTGTTGGCGGAAACGGTGCCCGGGCTGTGTTCCTTTTCATTCTTGCCCCCACAGACGACCATCATCATCCCGGCTCAGGCGATGAGCCTGTACAACGGGGCCGCGGCCGCGGCCGCCTATGTCGACACCGGAGCCATCTCCGCCAAGCAAGCGGTTCTGATTATCCTGGTCGGTTCGCTAATAACCGCGCCGATCCGGACCCTGAAGCACGCCATGCCTACTTACGTGGCCGTCTTAGGGCCCAGAGCCGGGCCCGCCATGGCGATCGGCGCGCAGGTGCTGCGATCCATCTTTCTCATGATCTGTGCCGTCGTGATGTGGATTGTCTGGACATGATGGATCGCAAGCATGGAGACGAAACCATGACCGTTTACGGCAACGCACAACCGGGTCACTTCTATGCGGTCGGCGTAGGTCCCGGTGCGCCCGACCTGGTCACTCTCAGAGCGGCAAGGTTGATCCGATCGACGGACGTCATCATCGCTCCGCGCAGTAGATCGGCCAAAGAAAGCCTCGCGCTGGCGACCGTCCGAAGTCTCCTTCACGGCCAGGAGGTCGTCGAACACGTCTACGCCATGCAGCGCGAGATCGGCCAGACAATGGCCCGCTGGATGGAGATGGCCCAATTAGTCTGCAAACGATGCCGGAAGGACCAGTCCGTAGTGCAGATCACCGTCGGGGACCCGGCGATCTATAGCACCAGCCATTACCTGCTGACCCTGCTCAAGCAAATGCTGTCAGCAGATCGGATCCACGTCGTACCGGGCATCAGTGCCTTTCAATCCGTAGCCAGCCAGTTCGCCGAGTCACTCTCCATTCAAGAAGATCGAATGATGCTGATGCCGGCCACTGACCTTGGGCGGGTGGAAGATGCGTTGGACCGCTGCGAAACATTGGTGCTCTACAAGGCGGGAAGGCGCATCGAGGGGATTGCCGACTTGCTGGGGCGCAGAGGATTATTGGATCGTGTTCGGCTGGTCTGCAACGCAGAGCAAGAGGGCAAGGAGTTTGTCACCACCGACCTGCGCCAGGCGGCCGGTAGACGCTGTGGATACATGGCCACCGTCATTGTTCACATTGACCGCAAACAGTGGACCACTTCAACTTCTCAGACGTCGAAGGCCCTGATGGGATGAGCAAACTGCGATCGGGACTCACGACGGGCACCTGCGCCGCGGCGGCGGCCCAAGCGGCTGCGCGCGTCCTCTGCGGTCTGCCCGCTCCCGACCGCGTTGAGGTTCCGCTCCCCCAGGGCCGACGTCTGGCCGTACCCATCCTCTACGTCAGGCAAACCTCCGGCGGAAGCACGGCCGCGGTCCGCAAAGACGCCGGAGACGATCCCGACGTGACCCATGGGGTGAAGGTCGTCGTGTCGCTCTCCTGGGCCGAGATTCCTTGCGTGGCGTTTGTCGCGGGCGAAGGCGTCGGCACGGTGACCAAACCGGGATTGCAGATACGGCCGGGGCAACCGGCAATCAACCCCGTGCCTCGAAAAATGATTTCCCAAGCCATTCGCGAAGTCACCGATCGACCGGTTCGCGTCGAAGTCTCCATCCCCGGCGGCCGTCAGATCGCCCCACAGACGTTCAATCCGCGGCTGGGCATCGTCGGCGGGCTTTCGGTCCTCGGCACCACCGGGATCGTTCGGCCCCATTGTACTCGTGCCATGCAGGATGCAATCCATTGTGCGGTTGACGTTGCGGCCGCATGCGGGATCGCGGCCCCCATCCTGGTTCCCGGCAACATCGGTCTAGCTGCCGCCGCACGGCAGTTCGCCGTGAAGGAACAACAAGTGATCGAGGCGGGCAACCAGTGGGGATTCGCCTTGGATCAGGTGGCCAGCGGTGCGTTCGAAGCCCTCATGCTCCTCGGACACCCCGGGAAGCTGGCGAAACTGATCGGCGGGCATTGGGACACACATTCGTCGCGATCGGAGCGGGCAGTTGGCTTCGTTAGGCGAATTGCCCACGATGTCCTGCCAGAGTCCCCAGTGCAAAACGAAACGGTGGAGGGGGTCTTTGCGTCACTTTCCGCACCACAAAGGAGACGTTTGGGCGACGAGGTCGCCCGGCAAGTTCGGCGCATTGTGGAAAAGCGGGTCGATTTCGTCATGCCCCTGGCAACGTTCTTGATTAACATGGCTGGCGATTGTCTGGGAACGAGTGGAGACTTCACGCCATGGGAGTAGATCACCCCAAGATCTTTATCGTTGGCTGCGGTCCGGGCGGCCCGGAGTATGTTACCCCGGCGGCCAACGGCGCCGTCGCCTGCGCTAAGATTGTCATGGGGGCCAAACGATTGCGCTGTCTGTTCCCCGAGAGTACCTCCCGACAGGTGCCGCTTCCCGCCGAAGTCGAACCCGCGTTGCGGGCCATTGCCGAACATTCGCAGGCCGGTCCGGTGGCCGTGCTGGTTAGTGGTGATCCCGGTCTATTCAGCCTGGCCAAGGCGATGGTTAGTCGCTTTGGTCGAGGCAACTGTGAGGTTGTTCCGGCCGTCAGTTCCCTTCAGGTGGCCTTTGCGCGGCTCGCGCTCGACTGGTCCGATCTGCGGATGCTCAGCGCACACGGACGATGGCCGCAAGTGTCGGCGCAGGAGCTTTGCCGACTAGAGAAAATCGCCGTTTTCGCCGGCACGCCACAGGCCACCTCTTGGATTGGCCGTTTGGCTGAGGAACTGGCGGCCAGTCACACACTGTTCTTGTGCGAAAACCTGACGTTGCCGGAAGAGGACGTTCGGGAAGTGCGGTCGGATGAGCTTCGGTCGGTGGAGTTTTCTCCGCTGTCGCTGGTGATCTTCGTCCGATGCAGCGCGTTGGCGGAAGAACAGCAGGCCTCGGATTCGACGGGGGATGTGATATGAAAGTCTGTTTCGTGGGGGCGGGCCCCGGCGACCCCGAACTGCTGACGGTGAAGGCGGCCCGGCTCCTCCGCGCCACAACGTGTTGCATTTACGCCGGTTCGCTGGTCAATCCGACGATCCTGGACCTACTGCCTGCCGATGCCAAGCGTTACGACTCGGCCGGCATGACTTTGGACGAGATACTGGCGGTCATCAAAGAGGCGCGCCAAACGGATACCGACGTCGTTCGGCTGCACACGGGCGAGCCTTCGATTTACGGTGCGATCAGCGAGCAGATGGATGCCCTGGACGAGTTGGGAATCGATTACGAAGTCGTTCCCGGCATCAGCGCCTTTCAAGCGGCTGCCGCCACACTTCGTGTCGAATTGACCGCACCCGAGGTGTCGCAGACGGTGATTCTCACCCGTATCGGCCGCCGCACGCCCGTCCCTGACGACCAAGAACTCCAACGCCTGGCTCCGTCGTTGGCAACACTGTGCCTGTTCCTGTCGGTGGACAAGATCGAAGAAGTGGCCGACACGTTGGCACCCTACTACGGCGAGGATTGTCCAGCGGCGGTGGTTTATCGAGCCACATGGCCCGACGAAAAGGTCGTACGCAGCACGCTCGCCCAGATTGCCGCCAAGGTGTGGGAAGAAGAAATCTCGCGCACGGCCATGGTCCTTGTCGGGCGTGCTTTACAGCGACCCTTAACGCACGTGTCCCGTCTATATGACCGGGGGTTCGCGCATGGATTCCGCCAGGGGAGCGACACATGAGCCTGGCGGTAATCACACTGTCGGAGCAGGGAGCACGTTTGGCGCGACAACTGGCCGCCAGGCTGCTGCGGTGCGATGTTTACGTTCATCGCCGGGTGGCCACCCAGGCAGGTGCCGAACCGTTCGACAGTGTGCCGGAGTTGACTGCACGGGTATTCTCCAAGTGTCGCGGCCTGATCTACATCCTACCTTGCGGCGTGGCCGTTCGAGCCATCGCCGGACAGTTGTGCAACAAGCATAACGATCCGGCGGTCGTGGCAGTCGATGTAGGGGGCCGCTGGGCGGTCAGCCTGCTCAGTGGCCACCAAGGCGGCGCCAACCAATTGGCCGTCGATGTGGCCAACATCCTAGATGCCGAACCGATCATCTCCACAACGGCCGAAGCGATCAAGACACTCATCGCGGGCGTCGGATGCCGCAAAGGGATTGAAGCGGAACAGATTGTTGCCGCAATCCATTCGGCGGTCGCGGCGGCCGGGGTGACCGTCGAAGACCTTCGCTTGTTGGCATCCGCCGACGTAAAACGCGACGAACCCGGGCTACTGGAAGCGGCCCGACGCATGGACCTTCCCTTGCGACTGCTCTCCTCGAACGCGCTTCGCGACTCGACTCGATCATTCGCTCGTTCAGAGTTCGTTCAAGAGAAAGTTGGCCTGCCGGCGGTGGCCGAACCCGCCGCCCTGTTGGCCGGAAGGAGGACCCGACTATTACTTCCCAAACAGACGTATCACGGCATAACGGTGGCCCTGGCCAAGGAAAGCTGTACGTGGTGGGAATAGGACCAGGGTCCCCGGATGATCGGACCCGCCGTGCCGAAAAGGCGATCGCCGACAGTCAGGTCATCGTCGGATACAGGCCCTACCTGGACTCCATCGCCGACCTTGTCGACGGCCGAGAGACCCTGACTTCCGGCATGCGACAGGAGGTCCAGCGATGCCGCTGTGCGCTGGAGCGAGCGGCTGCCGGGCAGACCGTTTCACTGATCTCCTCGGGCGATCCGGGCATCTACGGCATGGCCGGGCTGGCCATCGAACTGGCCGCCGCAGAAGGCTTTTCGGAACCGATCGAGATCATTCCCGGCGTGACGGCTGCCGGTTCGGCCGCTGCCGCGCTGGGAGCCCCGCTGATGCTCGATTTTGCAGTCATCAGCCTCAGCGATCTGCTTGTGCCGTGGGAAGTGATCCGCAATCGCCTCGAAGCGGTGGCGGCCGTCGACCTGGTGACCGCTCTGTACAATCCCCGCAGCAAGCGGCGCGTTCGGCAATTGGAAGAAACCGCGGAGATCTTCCAGCGTCATCGTCCGGGAAACACCCCGGTTGGCGTCGTGACTTCTGCAAGTCGCCCCGAACAGGCGCTCGTGGTCACCGATTTGGACCACCTTATGGAGCAGGACGTGAATATGCGAAGCGTGGTAATCATTGCCAACAGCACCGCGAGACTGCTGAACGGATGGCTCGTAGCATCGCGAGGGTATCGGATATGATCTTGCTGCTCGGCGGCACGAGTGACTCGGCTCCCTTAGCAGGGCAGCTTGCCCTGACCGGCTTGCGTGTTCTGGTATCCACGGCAACCGATGAAGAGTTGTCCGTCGGCCGCCATCCGAATGTCAGCCGACGTAGTGGTCGACTTGACCGCTCCGGCTTGAGGGAGTTGATCCAAGGGGAAGCGATTCGAGCGGTGGTCGATGCGACTCACCCTTACGCAACGCAGATTCGTGACAATGCCCAAGCCGTTGCCGCGGAACTCTCCGTGCCGTACCTGACGTTCGTCAGGCCCTCGGCGGTCGATGAGAATGAAGACAACGCCCGGTTCGCCTCAGACCATTGCAGCGCCGCGGAGGTGGCCTTCTGCTATGGCCAGGGCGTATTGCTGACCACCGGCTCGAACCACCTCGCCGAGTACACAACGCAAGCCCGCATCGCCGGCCTTCCGCTCTACGTCCGCGTTCTACCCCGGCAAGAGTCCTTGGCCCGATGCCGCCGCTGGGGCATTTCGCCTGAGAAAACCATTGCTCGGCGAGGGCCTTTCAGTGTTGACGAGAACCGGCAACACATCCGGCGTTGCAACGCGGGCGTGTTGGTCACCAAAGACGGCGGTGAAGCCTCGGGTGTAAGGGCCAAACTCGAAGCCGCCCGATTGGAGGGTTGTTCCGTCGTCGTCGTGCGTCGCCGAAGAATCCAGCAAGAGAGCGCTTTTGGCGACGTGGAAGAGTTGGTACGACACGTGTTGAATCTGTTTGCCGAATAGGTTTACCGGCCCTAGAGAACTTTCGAAGGCGGGCCACGCGGCCTCTGATGGACGGCGATCATGGCCAATACACGCTTGAAGCCAAGCTGCGTCTATCTCGTTGGCGCCGGCCCCGGTGATCCGGGATTGATCACGGTGCGCGCGTTGGAACTGCTCTCGAAAGCAGACGTTGTCGTGTATGACCACTTGGTCTCCAAGGAGTTGCTACCTCACGCTCGGCCCGACGCGGAGCTGATTTACGTCGGCAAACGCCATGGCAAGCACACCTTGCGTCAGAAGCAGATCAGTCAACTGTTGGTTGCCCGGGCCAAAGCAGGGGCAAGTGTGGTGCGGCTGAAGGGCGGCGACCCATTTGTCTTTGGACGGGGTGGCGAGGAGGCCTTAGCCTTGGCAGACGCCGGCCTTGCATTCGAGGTCGTGCCCGGAGTGACGGCCGCCGTGGCGGCGGCCGCATACGCTGGAATTCCCATCACGCATCGCAGGTTGGCGAGCACTGCCTGTTTGGTTACGGGCCATGAGTGCCCAGATAAGCCGGATCCAGATCTTGACTACGAAGCTCTCGCCAAATCGCGCGGTACGCTGGCGTTCTACATGGGCGTTGCCAACATGCAACGCATCTGCACCAACCTGATTGAATGTGGCCTCAACCGTCAAACACCCGCTGTCGCCATACAATGGGCTACGACGGCCAAGCAGCGGGTGGTGACCGGGACAGTGGAAACCTTGCCGGAGTCTTGTAAAGAAGCAAATCTCCGGCCGCCGGCGATGGTTATCATCGGCGAGGTTGTACGCCTGCGGGAACGCCTCCGCTGGTTCCAGCCCAACCAGTGCTCCGTGGTCGAACCGTGATTCCGGAAGTCGCTGCGGCTGTGATTGACAACCGCCACACGGTTTTCGCCCGCACAAACGAATCGTCCGCCGGGCTGCGCGTGACGCGGGGGAATTCCGCAGTCCCAGGGACAGTATACGTGACTATTGGCACCTTTGGGCGGGACAGCCCTTCAGGCTGCACTTGCGCGCTCGTCACGATACTACCGGTGTCAGCAGGGCGCGGCGAACGGGCTGGCCGAATGCCTCCGGCCGAATCAATGTAAGCCATCGTCTATCAATGTCTTCTGTCGATTCCCACCTTCATCGAGGTTCCCGTCAGGCAGACCACTCGGCCCCAACTTGTGGCGTGGTGCGCACCCGGCTATGCTGACAAAGTGGAAATCACGTCGCAGGGTAAGTTGGCTGAGGAAAGGAACATGGCGCTAGTTGATGATCCCAAGGCATGGATCCTTCGCTTGTTCGAGATGGAAGTCTGTAGCGTCAAAGGGAATCTCGCGGCAGATCTACGTCTACAAGCACGTCCTGAATCGCGGTGGGCGAGGCGTCCGCAGCCAGAGCGGACATTCCGGCCCGCCCGGCCCGATGAGCCATATTGAGAAACCATGTAACGCGCCAAATGGGGCTTGACAAACGAGCAACCACCGGCTACGACTCAACTTACGCCAATAATATGCGTGCGCGATAGGCCGCAAATCTGCGGTCTACAGGTGTTGCGCAGAAACTATCTATAGACGAGTTAGATGGGAATAATGAGAGAATTACGAATACTTTCAATCTTCATTCTCCTTCTTGGAGCGTTTTACTTGGGAGTCGGCATATTCGGTTTCGTAGTAATTAATCGGCTGTCCGAGCTGACATCAGAAATCAATCAAGACGGCAAAGTATCCCCCGAACTGGAAGGTATCGCATCATTACCTCACAGGTTACTGCCGCCATTTACCATTCTTGGTATAATTGGTGTCCTTGTGTTGGTCATATCAATAGGACTTCTTCTTCAAAAGGAATGGGCGAGAAAATGCTGGCTTGGCATGGCAGTATTTCTTTGCATCTTTCACCTTATGTGGTTCGTCTCTGACTGTCTTGAAGGTCTAGAAACCGAGGATTGTATTGACCTGGCTGTAATTCTACTACTTACCGTCATCTCATGGAGATACTTCACTTCAACATCAACGCGAGAGATGTTTAAAAGACAAGAAGTAGAAACCATCTAACCAGTCACTGCACCCGACCAAGAAGGCTGGCGCTTTTTGGCGGGTGAGTTCTACCGTTACGCTCGTGATCATCACGTCTACTCAGACGTTTGCTCGGATGTGTAAAGAATACGACGGAGAGGGGGCGCGACGCGCCGAGCTACGTCGTGCAGAACGTCTCGCCTATCCGGCTTCTTTGCGGACCACGGGCAGCTCGGCCGGACCGAGATCGAAATGCGGGGTGGGGATCACCCGGCGGCGCGGGGCCAACAGCGGGCCCGCCGGGCCGTCCGGCGCGTCGTCCCAGGCGTGGCTGCGAATTCGGGCCAGGATCTGCTCGGCTACCGCGATCGCGTCGCGGCCCGATTCGCCCGGCACTCGCGGCTGACGCGCGCCGCGGATGCTCCCGAGGAAATCCTCCAACTCCAACGCCAGCGCATCCACTGCCTCGAACTGAGTCTGCGTCCGCGCCAAGAGGTCTTCAAACAGGTGTTCCCTGTAATGCTCCACCTGCTCGGGCGAGAGCCCGTCGACGTCGAACTTCCGGCGCCGGAGAACCTCGCTGGGGCGCACCACGGTGGTGGTGCGGGTGGCGAAATCGATCGCCACAAAGGCCCTGGCCGACCAGAGCTGCATCCGTCGGGCCGGCTGGTAGCTGACTCGCGACGCGCTAAGCGTGGCGATGCAGCCGCACTCGAACTCCAGCCGCGCGTGGGCCACGTCCTCGTGGCCTCCCAGGACCGACAACCCCAGCGCGTCGACCTTGCGCAGCCGGGAGCGGACCATCGAAAGCACCAGGTCGAGGTCGTGGATCATCAGGTCCAGCACCACCCCCACGTCGGTCGAGCGGAACGTGAAGCCGCTGGCCCGCACGGCCTCGATGTACTTGGGAGTCTGGGCATCGGAAGCGGCCGCGGTAAAGGCCGGGTTGAACCGCTCGACGTGCCCCACCTGGAGCACCGCGCCGTTGCGCCGGGCGGTATCGACCAACTCGTCGGCCCCGGCCAGCGTGCTGCAAAGCGGCTTTTCGACCAGCAGATGGATCCCGCGGCGTAGGAAGTCCAGCGCCAGCTTGTGGTGAAGCTGAGTGGGCGCGGCGATTACCGCGGCGTCGAGCCGGTCCAACAGCGGGGTGTAGTCGGCCAGTGCCCGGGTGTTGCACTCGGCGGCCAGGCGATTGCGGGCCGCCGGGAGCGGATCGACGACCCCCAGCAGTTCGACCTGCTGCAGGGCGGCGAGTTTTTGGGCATGGAACCCGCCCAAACGGCCGGCACCGACCACGGCCAATCGAAGCTTCTTCACGCGGCTCTCCTGCGCTCGCGCCCCCGGCCGTGGCTGCCTTCATGCTGGTTCTGGACGAAGTCCAACAGGTGGGTGACCTGCGGCAGCAACTGGCCGCCGCTACGGAGGATTTCCCAGGCGTTGTCCAAGCCGACCTTGGCGCGATAGAGCAGGCGGTGGGCTTCGGCCAGGGCCTGGATCACCTGCGGGGACAGGTTGTTTCGTTTTAGCCCCACTATGTTGATGCACCGGGGTTTGGCGGGAAGTCCTTCCACCAGCATATAGGGAGGTACGTCGTGGCGGACGGCACTCAACCCGCCCACGAAGCTGTAGCTGCCGACAGTGGCGAAATGGTGCACGGCCGCGCCGCCGGAGAGCGAGGCGTGGTCGTGAACGTGAACGTGTCCGCCCAGCAGGGTGTTGTTGGCGATGACGATGTGGTTGGTCAATTGGCAGTCGTGGGCAACGTGGCAATAGGCCATCAGGAAGTTGCCGTTGCCCACCCGGGTAACGCCGTTTTCCTTTTCCGAGGCTCGATTTACGGTCACCCCTTCGCGGATCACGTTGTCGTCGCCGATGACCACCTTGGTATCGGCTCCCGTGTAGCTCATATCCTGTGGTTCCCCGCCCAGGACCGCACCGGGATAGACGTGGTTTCGGCGCCCCAGGCGTACGTGGCCTATCAGGGTCACGTTGTTTTCCAGCCTGGTTCCCCGTCCGATTTCCGCCCGCGGCCCGATCACGCAGAAGGGCCCGATCTCGACGTCGTCGTCGATCTGGGCTCGGGGATCCACGCAGGCGTTTTCGGCAATGTGGATAGCCATCGCCGTGGCTCCTTGACCTTTGCGGGTCAACTCAGGCGCAGCGTTTGAGGTCCTGTTGAGCTTCTCCCTGATCCAAGATCGCCCGGACCAATTCCGCATTCAGCCGATGTCCGCTGCGATACGCCACGATATGTCCGATCAAGTCGCAGCCGGCCAGGGCCAGGTCGCCGACCATATCCAGCAGCTTGTGGCGGACGCATTCGTCGTCGAAACGCAACTGATTGTCGATCGGTCCGTCGGGCCCGAACACCAACAGGTCTTTGTACGTGACCTGCTTCCCCAGACCTCGGGCCTGAAGCGCTTGGGCCTCTTCCTGGAAGACGAACGTGCGGCTGGGCGCCAGGTGGTCGCGGAAGGCCCGGGGCGAAAGCCGTATCTCCAGCGACTGGCACCCTATCTGGTTGCCGCTGCCGTAATCTAATTCGGCCTTCAGCACGGTCCCCGCCGAGCCGCAGGGCCGGGCCTCGATCCAGCTCTGCCGGTCGCACAGCCGGATTATCTGGCGGATGACCCTTTGGGGGCGGATCGCCTGCTGTTCCACGATTCCCGCCTCATCCAGCGCCTCGACGAACCGTAGACTGGAACCGTCGCAACCGGGCATCTCCGGCCGGTCGACCCGGACCTGGCAGTTGTCGATCCGCAATCCGGCCAGGGAGGCCATCACGTGCTCGACCATCTCCACTCCGGCGCCGCCACAGTGCAGCGTAGTTCGCAGCGGCGTTTCCGTCCGGTTTTCGATCGTGCCGGCGATCCGCGGACGGCCCTCCAGGTCCTGGCGCACAAACACGATGCCCGTATCCGGTTGGGCGGGGCAGAACTCGATCCGTACGTCCCTCCCGCTCCAGTATCCCGTTCCCTGGACCGCAATCGGACTGGCTATCGTTCGCTGATTTCGTGCCGGATACATCATCATCTATTAAAGTGAACCCCGGGACGCTGCCGTGTTCCGATCGGGTTCGGAGTGCCACCAACGGGACGCCGGTTCAATTGGCTGAGAATCAGATCCGTGATATCCAAATCCTTGGAGTAGGTGATCACGGGCTTGTTGATGTAGGACAGCACGCTATCCGGTCGATCCACGTTGGGCGTCTCCCTGCTGAAGCGCAACACCAAGGCCGTGCCCCTGGCTTGGCAGTAGTAGCGCACCTCTTGCTGGATTTCCAGGTAGACGTTGTGGTAGATCTTCGCCTCGTCGTACAGGAAATCCCGCTTGTGCTGCTGGATCTTGACGGCCAGATCGGCCCTGCGCTTGGCAATCGTCTCTTCCAACGACTTGAACTCTTGGCTTCCCTGGTGGTATCCTTTCAACTCCTGCAAGAGTTTCATCTGCACATTGCGCTCGCCATTCACCCACGCCTCGGCAGCCTCCACTTTCTTTTTCATCTCATCCATCATGGCCTTCAGGCGGATGTGCTTCTTGAAGATGTAGCTCACGTCGAGCAACGCGAACGGCGACGGGGCGGGCTGCGGCCGGATGGCCGGTCTGAGGGGTGGCTGGGCAGCGGCGTCGGACCCGCTGAAGGTCATGCATGAAAGAACCGCGGCCACCACGGAAGCGGCCGCCAACGCGGCCAACAGATGGGATTTCCTCACCTTCAGCACTCCTTGCTGTTGCAGTCGGTCTTCCTTGACCCGGCGTACCTTCCCCTTCAGGACGCCCCGCCGACTTGGCTCTGGGGTAGATCAGATATGGTTCCCAGGGAGGCGGTATTCTGCCGACAAGCGCCGTCTGGGTAAAGGCCAGATAATCGGATGCCCGAAAGAACAAGCTAAAGCGTTACTCCGTAATGACTTAACTAACCGGAGGACGACTCTTGGCCGCGGGCCGGGCCGGACCTGCACCGGGCCAAAAATGCGAACGCTGCCGGAAAAGAGCAGAATTCCGCTTGCGGCCTGGCGCTGCGAAACCACCCACCGGCATCCCGCCAGGCATCCGCCGGCAGATAACTTCAGCATCTGGCCAGGCAACAATGAACCACAACGGAATATCGAATATCGGCAACACTTCAGCCGTCTGACGTGTTGCCTGTTTTTCAACGGGCTGCTAGCGGGGCGGGTCGAGCGTGACCTCAAAGGTCAATCTTTCCTTTCCGCGGCGGACCACTACTCGGACGCGGTCGCCCGACTTGTGCTTCCGCAAGGCGCTGTCGATATCTTCCAGGCTGCCGATCTTGCTGTCACCGAACTCGATAATCACGTCACCGGCACCCAGACCCGCCCTAGCGGCCGGCCCCCCCTCCACCACGCTGCCCAGCGCGTAACCGACACCTTCTGCGCCAAAGTCGGGAACCGTGCCCAGATAGGGCCGCGGACCGTGGGCCCGGCGGCTGGGCGGCCGCGCCACGGCCACGTAGCGGGGCCGGTCCTCGGCGTTGGCCAACGCCACGGCCATCTCGCCCGCGAACTCGCTCACGCGCCGCATCCCCGCTATGTTCAGCGTCTCGAAGTCGTCGCTGGGGCGATGCAGGTCCCCGTGTCTGTCGGTGAAGAAGTGCATTACCGGGATCTTCTTGGCGTAGAACGACGTGTGGTCGCTGGGCCCGAAACCGCTAGGCATCATCTTCAGCTTCAGGCCGTACGGCCGGTTGATCCGGTCTATGAGTTCGGCGAACCCGACCGCCGTTCCGCTGCCGAAGACGATCAGCTTATCGTCGCGCAGCCGGCCCACCATGTCCAGGTTGAGCATGGCCACCGTCTTTTCCAGCGGAACCAAGGGATGGCTGACGTAATGGGCGCTACCCCGCAGCCCCCGTTCCTCGCCGGTAAAGGCGATGAAGACCACCCTGCGGCGGAGCCTCTGGGGCCGGTTTGCCAGGGTGCGGGCAATCTCGATCAAGGCGGCCACGCCGGAGGCGTTGTCGTCGGCCCCGTTGTAGATCTCGCCCTTCGCCGAGGTCTGCGATCCGCGCTTGCCCCGGCCGAGATGATCGTAGTGGGCCCCCACCACGATCGTCTCCTCAGCCAATGGTCCCTCTCCCTCCAGCACGGCCACAACGTTCTTAACCTCGGCCCTCTTGCGTCTCACGTCGGTTCGGCCGGCCACGCGCCAGCCGGTCAACTCACCGCTGTGCGGCTGGGGACCCTTGTCGATCTGCTCCTCCAGCTTCGCCAGGTCGACGCCCAGCGCCGCACTGACGACCCGATCCAGCTCAGAGCGGCGGCAGAAGACGACGGGAAAGTCGCGCGGCGAGTCCCCGCCGCCGGTGGCGCGGAACTCCATTACCGGATCGTACGCGGCGCGGAGCCTCTCGCTGGAGCTTTGGACCTGGCGCAGCAGTTGGTCGATTTGCGTCCGCTGCACTTCGATCTCTTCCAGCGTGGGATCCTCAGCCCCCTTGAGCTTCGCCCCCTCGTCGGACAGCCGGTCCAGTGCCCGCTGCCACTGCTGGCGGTACCGCTGGACGTTCTTGCGGATCTCGAAACGGTCGGTGCAGAAGATTACGGCCGCCGCCCCGTGCTCGTAGGCATTGGAGAGCTTGCGGCTGAAGGGGGCATGATCGGAATCCTGCGTGCCGTTGAACACACTCTTGGGGTCGGCCTGCTGCGGTTCGTGACGGAGCACGATCACCGCCTTGCCGCCCACGTCCAAGCCGGCGTAATCGTCATATCCTTCCTGCTTGCCGGTGATGCCGTAGCCCGCAAAAACCAGCGGCAAGCCGAACTCCCCGCTGCCGCTGACGGCCATGGGCGAAAAACCCTGGCCCAACTTCAACTCGATCGTTTCCGGTCCGCCGCCGTCCGTACGGGGTGGCCCTATCAGCCTCAGCTCGTTGTTCGCTCCCATCTCGGCCGAGGTGATCAGGAAAAACTCCTGCATGGGCGTCCCGTCGAACAGTTCGGTTTTCAGGCCGAGCTGCGTGAACTGGCGGGCGATGTAGTCGGCGGCCAGATCGATTCCGTCCGTCCCAATGCCGCGTCCCTCCAGCTCGTCGGAGGCCAGGTATCGGACCGAATCGGCCAGCCGCTTCTCTACGGCCTCGATCTCCTCCGCTGCCGGCGCCGTCCCACAGAGCCCCAAAACCAGCCACGGCAGGGCAAGCCACAGAACAGGGCGTGGGTTCGCCGAAAAGGGAGTCGCCGGAAAAACTTGCCACACACGACGACGGCGGGACGATCGGGGGAGCGAGGTCGGGGAATTTCTCATGGTCGGCTCAGCGGGCAGGTATTCTGGGGGAAACCGGGTGGAGATGGCCTCTCGGAAAACAGGGAAGACTGCCCCGGCGATTCACCCCCATTCTTCCCCCCAGCCCTGCCCGCGTCAAGCCACAGCGAAAACGGAAAACGGGACAGGTCTAATTTCTGCGAAGCACGGCACGGGCCGTTCCGGCGTTTTGGCATTCCCCTTTTCGGCTTTTCGGCTACAACTCGCTTTGACATGCACCGCGTCTCTCGCTATCCTCTCCTGCACCAGACACCAATCCGGTCGCGGCTCCCAATCGGTGGAGCCGGCCCACGCAGGCCGGGCCCCGGGGGCGGAACAAGCGAGATCCGACCGATAACCACCAGGGAGGGTGGGACCTTGGACGGCAAACGAAGCGTATTGATTGTCGATCACTCCGACGATACCCGCGAGGTCCTCCAAACCGCCCTGGAACGCCGCGGATTGCGGATCCTGGCGGCCAGCCAGGCCCACACCGGGCTGGAGCTGGCCCAACGCCACCACCCCGACCTGATTGTGCTCGACCTCGAACTGGCCGACTCCGGCCCGGACGACCTCTCCGCCGGTTTCGCCGAACAGGCTCGCGCCGATCATACTCCGCTGGTCATCCTGGGCAGCCTCCGCCGCGGCCGGGCGGGCCTGTGCGACGGGGAATTTGTGCCCAAGCCCTACCATTACGGGCCGCTGATTCGTAGAATCGAGGAGTTATTGGGCACTACCCCGCAGGCCTTCGTCCGGAGCGACTGACCGCAAGGTCGACTGCCACGCCGGACGATTGATTCTCCTGCGGTGCATACGATCGGGGGAGTCTAGATCGTGGCGTCACTTTTTGTGATTCGCGGGAACGATCAGGGCAAGCGTTTCGAGTTGAACGACCCCAGTCTGCGACTGGGACGCGACTCCTCCAGCACGATCCAACTGCACGACACCGAAGTCTCCCGCCAGCATGCCGAGATCCGCCGGGTCGACCGGGACTTCTGCATCGCCGACCTGGACAGCTCCAACGGCACGTTTGTCAACGGAAAACGGATTCGGCAGCACGTTCTCGGCAGCGGAGACCAGGTCCAGGTGGGCAGCACGCTGATGCTCTTCACGGGCTCTTCCGATTCGCCCGAAGAAGACCTCTGTGAAACGATCAACATCGCCCCGGCCGATCAGGCCGAAGAGGAGTCCCACATCGTCCACGCGGTAACCCAGGAAGAAGGCAGCCGCATCTTCGATCCGGCCAGCGGGCCCCCGCAAAACCCCTGGCTGGCCCGGGCCCGGAGCAACCTCCAGGTGATGTATAGCACGGCCCTGGCCGTCAGCCACACCTTGGAGATCGACCAGTTGCTGCAGCGGATCATGGAGTTGATCTTCGAATGGGTCGAGGCCGATCGCGGCTGCATGATGCTGGTCGACCCCGCGGATGAATCGCTTCAGCCCAAGGTCCGCCGCACGCGAGACGGGCTGCGCGGCGAGGAGAAAATCACCATCAGCCAAACGATCCTGGACTACGTGATCAAGCGAAACGAGGGCGTGCTCACCAGCGACGCCCGGCAGGACGACCGCTTCAGCCCGGCCGCCAGTATCGTGAAGATGCGCGTTCGCGAGGCGATCTGCGTGCCCATGCAGGGCCGCTACGGCGTGGTCGGAGTGATCTACATCGACACCTCCATGTCGCCCCAGGAGATTATCCGCAGCGGAGGGGCCAACAAGTTCACCGAGGACCACCTGAAGCTGATGATCGCCATCGGCCACCAGGCGGCCCTGGCCGTGGAAGATACCCGATACTACTCCGCCATGGTCCAGGCCGAGCGGCTGGCCGCCATCGGACAGACCGTGACCACCCTCTCCCATCACATCAAGAACATCCTCCAAGGGATTCGCGGCGGCAGCTACCTGATCGAGCTGGGGCTAACCGAGCACGACGAAACCGTGGTCGGCAAGGGTTGGAAGATCGTGGAGAAGAACCAGAACAAGATCTCCAACCTGGTGATGGACATGCTCACCTTCAGCAAGCAACGCGAACCCGACCTGATCACCTCAAACGTCAATCGCACCGTCGGCGACGCCGTGGAGCTGATGCAGGCCCGGGCGGATGAGCTCCAGGTCGATCTTCAGTGGAGTCCCAGCGAGACCATGCCCGAGTTGGTGTTCGATCCCGAGGGTCTTCACCGGGCGGTGTTGAACGTAATCACCAACGCCATCGACGCGGCCGGCGAGGACAGAAAGTCGGGCCGCGTGGCGGTCCGCACGCAGTACTCGGCCGAAAAGTCCACGGTCTGGATCGTGGTCGAGGACAACGGCCCGGGAATCCCGCCCGAGAATATGGACGACCTCTTCAGCCCCTTCGTCTCCTCGAAGAAGGGCCGCGGCACGGGGCTGGGCCTGCCGGTGAGTAAAAAGATCCTCAGCGAGCACGGGGGCCGGATCGCCGTCAGCAGCGACCCGGGAAAAGGCAGCCGTTTCACCCTGGAGTTGCCGGCGGTGTTGCCGCGTTCCGGCTCAGGGCCGACGGCGCATTAGTCCGTCACAAAGCCGCGACCGTTGGTCGCGCCCTCTTGGCGCATCGGTGATCGCCACCGCAGCCCGTCCGCGACCACCGGTCGCGGCTTTATGAGCAGGCGGCGGCGAGTGTGCCGGGAAATGGTGTAACGGCCAGAACGAGAACTTCTACTCAGGGGTTGTATGCTCTTTGTCGATTGGGTAGCATCAGAATTCGCTGAAAGATTGTTGACGCGAGACAGCCAAATCAAGCGACTCTAGCTCTATTTGTGACAACCTATGCTGCCCAACAGCCGCCGGTCGCTCAATCCGAAGAGGTATGGACATGTCCACTGATTCAACCGAATTCCAGATAGACGTGACTCGAGTCACCCGCTATTTCCGTCTACGCTTCTTGCTGTATCTTGTGCTGTTCGTCTTGCTTCTGTGGCCGGTGATAGTGATCCTCGTTGAACACCCACAACCGGCCTACTTCTTCTGGTACTCTCCCTTCTATTTGAGTTTTCTCGCGTTCGTCGCCCTCACGTTCTGGTTTCCCGCAAAGAAGGCATCGGCGCTGCGGTATTGGCTCGACGGCTCCACGTTGCGTATCGACGAGGGAGTGGTCGTCCGCAAGAGAAAATCGATACCCTTGGACCGAATCACCGACATCGCGATGGTTCAGGGTCCGTTCTTGCGACTATGCGGCATCTGGTCGCTTCAAGTCCAGACGGCGGGAAGCGCTCAACAGGCGCCGGAGGGCACGTTGCTCGGCGTGGTCGAGTTCGAAGCAACCCGCGACACACTCATGCGTGCGCGTGATTCCGCGGTTGGTGGAGAAGCACGCGGCGGCGATGCTTAGAGGCTTCCTACTGAGCACGATGTACGAGCGAAGGTTGCCCAACGTGTAACTGTCCAGCCGTTTGCAGTAACGACCAAACCGTGTACCCTTCGCAGCATGTATCTGTGTAATGAGGGAAGATGAGAAAGGGGAAAAACGGGAAACCAGAAGATTGAGTTCCCCTTTCCCCTCTTGCCCCCTTCCCTTTTTTCTTTATTACAAATCGACTGCAATCCGCCCAGCGCCGTGATGCCGCGTCATCTTACGAGTTTCCAGCCGTCGGTGGTGACCTGCAAGCCGGTGTGGCCTTTATACTGATCGTAGATCCGGTGCATCTGTTCGATCGAGTCGAAGTAGCCCACGATGAACGCGGCCCGAAACGACTCTCCCGCTCTGATCGGCCTGCCCCCGAATTCCTCGATCATACATACGTAGCCGCGCTGATGGCACCAGGCTTCGTACACCACGGAGGGCTCCAGCGTCATTCCCGCCAGCCAGGGCCCCTGCTTGCCGGTTTGGGGGTCGCGGAGTTGATAGGCACGAATGAAACGCTCGGGCACCTTATCCCGGCCGCGTTGATAATTGAACTTCGCATCGGGGGGAAAATCCTCGTAGAAGTTGCGTGCCGGGATGGTCCCATGATAGCTCAAGTAGACCTGGCCGAAGGTGTCTGCCTGCTTATGCCGAATGTGGCCCGGCATGTCGATCCTCAAGAACATTGCGTGGCTGTGGTTGACCGAGCGGATCTCGTCCATCGAGAAGAAGTACCGCTTCCCAACGGGAAACACCAGGATCTGCGTCCACACCGATCCCCGTTCCTTGCCCGGCGCCGCGGTGCGGTACTGGAACCGCTGCTTCACAGCAACGAAGTCCGTTCCTTTGACGACCACCGGCTGCAGCCGGCGGGCCTTGGTGCAAATCTGCGGGCCCTCGATCGACCGCTTGGCACGCTGGCCGTGGTAAGCGTTGTTGAAGCGATAGATCAGGTCGTCGTCCAACTGGTCGCGATAGGCCTCGTCGCTGCCGGGTTCCATAATCCAGTCGACGATGTCCAGCCCGAAACCGGCGTCACGAAACCCGGTCTTCTTGTCCAACAACGACTTTCCGGCCACCCCGCTGACGTAACCTCGCTTTCGGATCACGGCTTCCAGTTGCGCCGTGGAGATCTTGATTTCCTCGTCGCTCTGGGCCACCTTATATTCGGCTGCCAGCAGGCCAGAGCCGCCGCTGCCGAGCAGCCCAATCGCCACAATCGAAAGTGCCGCCCTGCTCATCGCCCTACTCCACAAGCCCAAAGGCCTTTTTCATGGCGGCGGCCGTGGCGGCCATGGCATCTGCGGTCGACATTGCCCGCAGCTTCCGGCTGAACGGCTCCGCGGCGATCGGGCCGTCGTAGCCGATCTTCAGCAGCCCGCCCAAAAATGCCTTCAGGTCGATCACGCCGGTGGCAGCGGGCAGCTCGCGGCGGCCGTCCATCTGTTGGTCGATCGGCACACCCGACGGGGCGTCGTTTAAGTGGCAGCAGACCACGTCCCGGTTGGTCAGCGAAAGCAAATCTTCCCGGGTCTCCCGGGCGTTGTACCAGTGCCAACTGTCCAGCATCAGGCCCACGTTGTCGGCGCCGATCTCGGCGATCAGCTCCTTGGTCTCGGCCATGGTGTGGATAAACGGGTGTTGGGCCGCGGTCCAGGAGGTCTTGGGCCCGACGTATTCTATGCCCAGCCGCTGGCCGTGATCGGCCAGGATCTTGGCCACCTCGCGCAGCCGCCGGGCGTGCTGGCGGAAGTTGGCCAGGTAGGTCATCGAGCGGTGTCTGGGGTTGAGCCAGGTGCCCACGCGGGTGACACTCGCGCGGGTCAGCACCGCGGCCGACTGAGGAAGCTGCTTCAAGCTGGCCTTGAATCTCGCTTGGTCGCCGCGAAAATCGACCGGCAGACCGGTTGCTCCCCAGACCAGCTTTTTGGCCTTCATCTCGGCCAGCAGTTCCTGGAGTTGATCGTCGGAGAGCCTGGCCAGGAATCCGGCCGAGGGCGAGACCGACTCGAAGCCGTATTGATGTGCCAGCCGAATCGCCTCGCGCTGATCGGCCCTCACGCCGATCATCCCGCAGGACAGATCCATCGTAAACTTTCGCGTCCCCTCGGCGGCTGCGGCAGACTGTGCCAGGACACATACCCCGGTCCCGGCCAGACAGGCGGCGGTTGCCGTTGAGAGAAACTCGCGGCGGTCAAGATCGGTCATGGTACGATCCCCCCTGGTCAGAAGTTGGGACAATCTGTTTAGGCTATCAGGACTGCCGGGGCGCGTGCCGGCCCATTACGGCATCTTCACGGGAGCCGTACGCTGGAAAGCGATCGTCCAGGCGGCAGAAGCGGAGCACCTCTTGGTTGTGCGGCGAGAGTCCGCAGAGGCGCATTACACCACCACTGACGGAAAGCCGCTTGTGCAATAAGACCAACTGGCCGATCAGATAGGTATAGAGGACCGCGACCTGATCCAGCTCCAGCACCAGGCGATCGGTGACATGCTGCTGAAGCAGCGTCCAGAGCGCCTCGGCCAGCTTGGGGGAATGTGTGCCGTTGGGGTCCGGATTCCTCAGCCTCACGAACAGCCAATCGGGCCCCCGGTCCACGTCCAACTCCCAACCCGGTGCAATCTCAATCATCGGTTCACTCCCTCAAGGTGACCAACGAACTACCACCAAGATACCCGAAATCCCCGACCAGTGGAAGCCCCCTGGTGAGATCTTCTCGGCGACCGGAATCCGCCGGCCGCAGCCCCCATTGCCTTTTTCGGGCGGCGGTCTAGATTGGATACCGCGAGGCAGGAAGGCTGGGACGAGTTTCCGAGTTGCGAGAGTTTGTTCACCCATCACGAGGAAAGGGGTCATTCATGGCAGATCAGGTCTATAAGAAAATCGAGCTGGTCGGTACTTCCGCCAACTCATTCAGCGAAGCGGCGGCCAACGCCGTGGCCAAGGCGGCTCAGACCGTGCGCAACATGAGTTGGTTCGAGGTCGTCGAGCAGCGCGGCCAGGTGGCCGACGGAGAGATCAAACAGTACCAGGTAACCGTGGCGATCGGTTTCCGCGTGGACTAGTGCTTTGTCGCGCTTAACGATTCGGGTAAAGGGACGTCAGTTTGACTGGGGCTTTTTCGATGGTGAACTGCCAATCGACGCCTCGTTGTTTTTCGTTGCTGGAGTCGGCCCAGGCCGACGTTTCGGCACGGAGCATTTCGAGGTTTTCGATCCCACGACCGGAAATCGACCGCCGAGTCATCGAACTCAATTCGTTTTCCGCAATGTTCAACCAACTGCCGTGTTTCGGCGCGTAGCGAAAGTCGATCCGTCGCATAAGTTCGCGGGCCTTTTTTGCCTCGAACGCCTCGTAAAAAGCGCCCCGCGTATGCGTGTTCAAATTGTCACAAACCAGCGTCACCTTCTCGGCGTCCGCGCAGGCGAGTGCGAAGAAGCTCTTCCATCTCCAACGGCCCATCGACCTTCGTGCGTGGTGGGCGAGCACTCACCTTGCGCCATCCCGACAACGGCTGGGCCCCTCCCGCCTGGGAGGTGGGGCTGATTGGCACCCGTCCCAAATTGCTCGGGAGCAACGTTATTCGATACCGTCCAGGGTGTCTCGTTTTAGGGTGGTTTGCTGGCGCATCCCGCGAAACGAATTATGAGTTTTCGCGACGCGGCGGACGCAGGAAAGGTTTGTGACCGAGAGGAGGTGTCGCCGCAAGGCGAGGCCGGGGAAGCCGCTTCGGCAGCGTCGCTAAAACTCTGGTTGGACGAAATCAGGAAGCGGTTTGGATTGGAGCTCTTGTGTTGACGCAGCCGTTAGAAACCGGTGTTCACGGCGTATTGCCCTGCCTGCGGAACATTCGGCGAATCCGTGCGAGACCCAGCATGGCAATCGCTGAGAGCATCAAGGAAAGGGCCGCGGGTTCGGGGATCTTCGGTCCCGACAGGATCAGCACCGAGTCGCCGTCGCCGGGGCCACCGCCAGGAGGACCGCTCTTTGCGAACACTCTTTCGTCTGCCGGGTTGCTCAGATCCACCGTGGTCAGCTTGCCACCGAAGCCGAAGTAGCCGAGCGGCGAGTGGTTGATCGTGAGGTTGATATCCCACAGCGCCTCCGTGTTGAGCGGAATATCGATGAACACGTCGAGATCGGTCTCTTTGATATCCATCGACCCATACGACGCAAACGGAGCAGTAGTGCTGCTCCCGAGGTCGGCGAATGCGGACGTCCCCAAAGAGCCCGCTAAGTCCGCGAAGAAAGCCGTTAGGGGCGTTTTTTCGATAGGGTTGAGTTCCAGCGTCTCAAAGGCGTGGGGGCTGTCGTATCCGATCAGTGGGTTATAGACGCGAAAGATGGCCGTCGTAGCCTCCTGGGTGAGCGCGCTGAGATCAAATATGAAGAAACTCCGTTGCTCGTCCGGAGTGGTACCCGATTTGCTGGTACCCGTGATGTAATTGTCGTTTGTGGCTGCATGCCTGCCGTCATCTCGGATATGTCCGCGCTCAAGGGACGGGATGATGACGGTGCCGGCCAGCGTCGGCCCCACAAAAGTCATTGACCCCGCCAACACGGCTGCAATACAGAATCTTTGCCTTGTATTCATTCTTGTACTCCCGGTTTAGTAACTGATAGGCACTCGAATCAGCCCGGATGTCTGGTGGACGGTGCCGGAATTACAGTCTAGTCTAACCGGGTCGGGGTTGTCAATCATCGGTCGCAAACGCAGCCACCAGAAGCTATCAGCGAGATTTGCTAGGTGGGTTGGTGTGTGATCTTCAGTGGGGTATGGGGGCGTTTTTCGCGGGTGGGACAGGTTCTTGGATTTGGGCGTTCGGAGGCCACCGGTTCCCCACGCATCGGGCTCATTGCCCGCCGGAGTGTTTCTCAGAAAACCTTCGTTTCGCGATGCAAACTCCGCAACCCTGGTTGGCCACGTAAGTTGTGTCTGGGATGTCCGAAATTCCCATGTCTTGATTCAAAATCCCGTAAACCCGTGCGAACGTCAGCTTACCAGACAGCCCCAGCCCCACCAGAGTGGGCGAGGTGCTGTGTCGCAGCACCCTGTCCTACCTTTTGCCCAGAGCCGCCCAACTCTACAACTGCCGCGCGACACTGATTTCGTATCGCAGTTGTCTCAAACCGGTTGGCACGTTCCGGTGAAAGGCTCGGGGACGACTCCGAAACTGAAGTTGTCCACTTCCCAGACCGCGTTGCTCGTGGGCAGCGTGCCCGTGCCAAGAAAGAGAAAAGGAGACGGGAACCTTCCGTCCGCGGCGCCCGTCGGGCGGCCCGGGCAAAGGGCTCCTGTCTCCTCTTCCAACTCCACAAATCAGCGCTCTGGTTGTCCCGGCCCGTGGGGCCTTTACCACACGGTCCAATACGCTCTGCGGAACATCCGCCGGCGGGGCACAATCATCCTGGATCGGACCACCACCGGCGCCCGGCGGATCGCCGGCGACCGTGCAATCACCGTGGGCACCGTATACACCATGGGCACCGTATACACCGGGGGACGATACACGTACACCGACGGCAACGGTGCACTGTAGTAAACGGTCGGGGCCGGATAGACCGTGCCCGCGTGAGTCCAGCCGGTGGTCGCCGTATACACCCACCCGGCCGAGGCCGTCGACGCGGCCGCCAACACAATCAGCGCTACCAGAGGAATCCAAAGGCTCTTCATCGTACTCACTCCCGTCTGAAAATGGGTCTTGGCCGGCGAATCTCGGCCAGGTCTGCCTGATTCCCTACTTCGCCTTCTGCGTTCCTTCACCCATATATACCCGGGTCCCGGTCCGATCCTGCGCGGCCCCCGGCACAGTCGGCGTGAAAACCGGGCCCACACCACGGCCCGGCCCGGAAATCCGGCTGGGAAGAGGACGGCCGCGATGATTGCGAGGGCAATCCGGCCGCGTTACCTTGGAAGCGGAGCGGGTGCCGGTGCCAATTACATGGCCCTCCACGGGGGGCAACACACCCTACCCGTCGTTCGTCTCACCCTGTACTACTAACCTCAAACATCGT
>SDBV01001212.1_pt1 | contig 38724 bp, 16 predicted proteins | sample 2277081 | NCBI WGS metagenome assembly SDBV01 (sample SAMN10402039, study PRJNA504765) | marine sediment metagenome | isolation source: marine sediment core GS10_PC15, 223 cmbsf | place: Arctic Ocean: Southern Knipovich Ridge | collected 2010 | reverse complement strand
GTTGATCGTCACCACGCACGTCGCGCCGGCCCGGACCTCGAACGTGTCGTCACCTGCGGTGCCGTAGACGGTGGTCATCGCGCCGGCCTGATCGCGTTGCACCAGATTGGCCAGCCGGAGATCGACCGTGCCAGTCCCCGGGGCGCCGGTCCCCGAGATCGAAAAGTAGAGCGTCTGGATGCCGTCCGCCTGCCAATCGATACGTTGTCTGGCGTTGGCCAAATCGTCCCCTTGGGAATCGTGAAGGCTCAGTTGGGCCGTATCGACGCTTGCGTCCAGCGTGAACAGCCCGTGCCGCGTGGTTTGGACGCGATACCACAGATCGTTGGCCGAAAGGGTTAGCCCGGAAAGTGTGTGGAAGTCGACCGTGCCCAGCGGCTCGGCCACTCGGATGGTGGCGGTCGCGACGTTGGAAGTACCCTGGCCGTCATTGGCCGTGTAAGTGAAGGTGTCGGTCCCATGGAAGTTCGCCTCGGGAACGTACGTGAACGAACCATCGGCGGCCAGCCTCAGCGTGCCATGGGCAATGTCTTGCACCAGAACGGCCGAAAGGGTATCGCCCTGAGGGTTCGTGTCGTTGGCCAACACGCCCGAGCCGGCCGAAACCGACAAGGTTGTATTCATCAAGGCCGTGCTCAGGTCGTCGACGGCCGACGGGCGGGGCGAGGTATCGAAATCGACGATCCCCCAGCTTTGGCCCGAGAGGAAATCGACCTCGATGTTCTCGGTCGTGATGGTGACCGCGGCGGTCGAGGTACCGGCCAGATTTCCGCCGGAGGCCGTGACCGTATAGGCGCCCGGTGCAAGCCGCAGCGACCAACCGCCGGCCGCGTTGGTGATCGTAGGTCCGTCGCCGACCGTTACGTCGACTCCCGAGAGTCCTTCACCCTGGTCGTAACGGTCGTTGCCGTTGAGGTCGTCGAAGACCACGCCGGTGAGGAAGGTTTCGGAAGGATCTTCCCGGGTGATGTGGATGGCCCAATAGTCGCGATAGACGGTCGATTGATTATTGGCATGGCCCACGCCGATCTGACGATCGTCGGCCGAGAATTCGTCGGTACTGAGCAGGTGGACCCGATGCCCCAGCGAGGGCACGCCCTCGTCGACGATCAGCCCATCGAGCGCCTCCATCACTGTGGAATACCCGGCCGCGATCGATTCGATGTAGTTGGCCTCACTGACCCACCACGCAGGAAGCTGATAGCCCTGGTCTCGGGCCAGCTTGTTGGGCCAGTCGCCGGTCACTTGACTCTGGTGGGCGAAGTAGTTGTAGCTCGCCATTTCCGCCGCATGGAACTCCGACGAGCCGAAGAGTTGGTCGTTGATCGCCAGCGGCGCCCGCGGTGTGACGTATGCCAAATCGACCGGCAGGCTCTGCTCGAGCTGGTAGGCGACCGGGTCGTGTCGAGCTCGGTTCAACGCATAGACAAAGAACTGCTCGGCATCACTGACCCCAGCGGCCAGCAGGATCCGGTCTTCCAACAACTCCAGCCGCAAGGATTTCTTACTTGGCATGGTCTGTTCCTGCCCGACGCATCAGACCGGATCGATCAAAGAGAAGCAACGCGAAAAGACGGCCGAATGACCGCGTAATAGAAGTATAGCTTTCTTGCAGCCGGGAGGCCGTTTCGGCGAAGGAAGATGCCGAATCTGCCGGATCTAGCGGTCCCCTTTCCCAAGACGGGTGTGCCACTGCTTCGCAGAAGCAGTGTCCTTCCCGAAAAGAACAAGCGGCACTGCTTCTTCGAAGCAGTGGCACACCTCTTTTTTGGCGGGCTGCCGACAGTTTTACACTGCTAGAGATCCTGCCAGGGACCGTCCAGTTCGAGCGTGAAATCCAGCGGCTCGACGATGTCCTTGGTGTCGTCGGTGGAACTGGCGGTAGCCTTGACGTAGTTGAAGCCCGCCACCTCGTAGAGGAAATCCAACGCGGCGTTGGAGAGCCTGGTCCAATTGCCTTGGGCCTGAACCAGATCGGCTTCCGGCGAGTCGTACAGATAGGCCTCGTCAAGGCCGCCGTTTTGTCCGTGGGCGTAAACTTCCTCGAAGTACTTGGCCCGGTTGTAGAATCCTTCGCCGAACAGCGCCCCATCGTGATCGCTGGAGATGAACATGTCGTCGCCGTCCGAATCGTGCAATTCGGCCCGATCGTGACCGCCGTCCGTAGCGTAAGCGTGGACTCGCTCGAAGCCTTCGGCCCGGTTGCTGTACAGGCCGTTGGACAAGACGGCGTCGGTCGCATCGGCCTCGAACAAATCGTCGCCTGGGGAGTCGTACAACTTGGCCAAGTCGCGCCCGCCGGCATCCGAGAGCGCGTGAACGCTGTCGAACTGCAGGGCGTGGTTCTGGAAGCCCGGCCCGGACATTCCGCCGTAGGTAGGCGTGGCCACGAACAGGTCGTTGGCCGGCGAGTCGAAGAACGTGGCCGTGTCGTTCTCACCCTGACCGGCATAGGCGGTGACGGTCTCGAAGTTCTTGACCCGGTTGAAGTAGCCCTCGCCGCTCATTCCCGATTCGATCGGCGAAGCGTAGAATTCGTCATCGCCTTCGGATCCGAAGAAGTCGGCCGTGTCGTTGCCTCCGGCAGTGGAGTAGGCGTGGACTTCCTCGAACAGCTTCCCGCGCCGGTAGAACCCGTTGCCGTAGAAGGTGGCTTCGGTGGGATTGGCGTAGAAGCTGTCGTCGCCGCGGGAGTCGTACAGCTTGGCCGTGTCGTAGCCGCCCAAGGTGGCAAAAGCGTGGACCGTCTCGAACCCTTGGGTATGCACGGCAAACCCGGGCCCTAACATCCCGCCGTAGTTGCTCGTGCTGACGAACATATCGTCACCCCACGAGTCGTAGAGCCGCACGGTGTCCTGCCCACCGGCCGAGGCAAAGGCCGTCACTTCGTCAGAATCGACGACGATGCTTCGGAAGTCCTGGCCGACCATCAGCCCGCCATGGGGGAACCCGACAAACTCGTCGTCACCCGGCGAGTCGTAGAAGGTGGTCAGATTGTAGCCCCCGGCCGCGTAGATCGTGGTGTCGGCCACGTCGCGCAGCTCGATGTAGTGGTTCGCGCCGGAGACGATCGCCCGGTCGGGATAGACGGTCACGTTCTCGTCGTCGTCCGAGCCGGTCACGACCGCGGTGTCGGAACCTTCGCCGCCATGGTAGGTCAGCGAGAACAGCGGCGGGGAGGTTGTGCCTGGCGTGAGGAACTCGTATTCGACCCCGTTGATAACCAGCGTCCGAATAGTCGTGTTGAAGATACCGGAATCTTTGAAGGCGTCGACTAACGTTCCAGAAACAGTTTCGAACTGCAACGAGTCGTCTCCGGCCGTGCCGTGAACCGTCACGGTGTGACTGTCCCGGAGGACCAGATTGGCCAATCGTAAATCCACATCTTCGCCGGGGCCGGACACGCGGAACAGGAAGGTTTCACCCGCTTCGACATTATAGTCGATTCGCGAGTTTCCATTGACCGATTTGGAGGTCGCCAGCTCGTCGAGATTCGGGTCGAACAGTGTCATTGACATCTGCTCCGCCACCCCGTCGAACAGGGCTTCGATGGTCAGGATGCCTTCGCGAACCGCTTGGCCGCGATACCACAGCTCGCCGACCGAGGGGTTCTGGTTCTCTACGACGAGGAAATCGATCTCGCCGAGCGACCGCGTTACGGTGAGGTTCACCGTGGCAAGTTCCGACTCGGCCTGCCCGTCGTCGGCCCGATAGGTGAAGCTGTCGAGACCGTTGAAGTCGGTATTCGGCGAATAGGTGAACGAGCCATCTTCGTTGAGTATGAACTCACCATGTTCGGGCCCTTGGGCCAACACGGCCGTGAGCGAATCTCCGTCGATGTCGGTGTCACCGTCGAGCACGCCGGGAATCTCGACCGTCAGGGCCTGGTTCGTCTCGGCCATGTAGGTGTCGTCATCGGCCACCGGGACGTCATTGACCGGGTTGACCGTAATCGTGACGGTCGCCTGGCCCGATTCGGTCAGTTCGTCGGCCGCCCGATAGGTGAAGCTGTCGGTTCCGTTGAAGTTCGGCTCGGGTGTGTAGCTGAACGACCCGTCTTCGTTGAGTACCAACTCGCCATGTTCGGGCCCGTCAACCAGTACGACCGAAAGCTCATCCCCGTCGATGTCCTCGTCGTTTTCCAGCACACCCGGAGCGTCAACGTTCAAGACGGCGTCTTCGTCGACTTCGTAGGTGTCGTTTTCGGCCGTGGGCGGGTCGTTGGCCGGATCGACCGTGATCGAGACCGTGGCCTCATCCGATTCGAGTTCGCCGTCGTCGACCTTGTAAGTGAAGCTGTCGGGGCCCACGTAGTCGGCATCCGGCGTGTAAGTGAACGACCCGTCGGACTGCAAGTCGAGCGAGCCATGGGCCGGCCCGTTGACCAACGTCGCGGAGAGCGGGTCGCCTTCCGCGTCTTTATCGTTGGTCAACAGACCAGGCGCCGTGACCTCGAGCGTGGAATCCTCCTCCACAGTGTGCTCGTCGTTCAGCGCTTCCGGGGCGTCGTTGATCGGGTTCACGGTGATCGTTACCTCGGCCGCTTCGACCGATTCGTCTTCGCCGTCGAAGGCCTTGTAAGTGAATGTGTCCGTGCCGAAGTAGTCGGCGTCGGGGATATAGACGAACGAACCGTCGTCGGCAAGCGTCAGTTCACCATGCAACGGCCCATCGACCAGTACGGCCGAAAGCGTAGCGCTGTCGATGTCCGTGTCGTTGCTCACCAGACCGTTCTCGACCGGAACCTCCAGCGTCAGGTCCTCGTCGGTCTCATGCGCGTCATTTTCGGCCACCGGCAGGTCGTTGACCGGATCGACCGTGATCGAGACCGTGGCCTCATCCGATTCGAGATCGCCGTCGTCGATCTTGTAGGTAAAGCTGTCGGGCCCCACGTAGTCGGCATCCGGCGTGTAAGTGAACGACCCGTCGGACTGCAAGTCGAGCGAGCCATGGGCCGGCCCGTTGACCAACGTCGCGGAGAGCGGGTCGTCTTCCGCGTCTTTATCGTTGGTCAACAGACCAGGCGCCGTGACCTCGAGCGTGGAATCCTCCTCCACAGTGTGCTCGTCGTTCAGCGCTTCCGGGGCGTCGTTGACCGGATTGACGGTCACGAAGACCTGACCGGTAGCCGATTGCGGATCGTCCTGGCCGTCGGTCGTTCCGTCGTCGGTCAGCGTGTAGGTGATGACGTCCTCTCCGAAGAAGTCGGGGTCGGGCATATAGTTCAACGTGCCGTCGGGATTGACGGTCACTTGACCGTGATCGGCCACGGGGTCGCTCACCGTGAGCACCTGATCGGTTTCGAATCCCTCGGGGCCCGGCGCGTCACTGCCCAAGACATCGATGTTCTCAAGCAGCGTGTCCTCGGTCGCCGTGGCCGTATCGTCGGTGGTTACCGGCGGGTCGTTGACTTCGGTCACCTCGATGGTCACGGTCGTCTCGACCGAGTTGTCCTGCCCGTCGTTGGCCTGGTACTTGAACTCGTCGATGCCGGCAAAGTCGGCATCCGGCGTGTAAGTGAAGGAACCGTCGGGGTTGATCACCACCAGTTCGCCGTGCGTCGGGGGGACGATCGTATCGAGGTCCACGAACAGCGCATTCCCTTCGACGTCCGAGTCATTGGCCAGCACGCCTTCTTCCGCAGAGACTTCCAAGGTCTGGTCTTCGGCCAGCGAATACTCGTCGGGCAGAGTTTCCGGCGGATCGTTCACGCCGGAGACATCGATCGTCACCACGACCGGCTCGGAGTAAGCCTCATCGTCGTAGGCCCTGTAAGTAAAGGTAATCTCGCCGCTGAAGTTGGATTCCGGCGTGAAGGTGAACCCGCCGTCGGGAAGCAGTTCGAAGAACTCGGTATGGTTGTCGTCCGGTCCGACGACGAGTTCCGCAGTAAGAACCTCGCTGTCGATGTCCTCGTCGTTACCGAGCACGCCGGGCGCGAGATACGAGAGCGTGCCGCCTTCCGCCACGCTGTAATCGTCGGCCAGAGCTACTGGCGCGTCGTTGACCGCGTTGACCGTCACACTGAGCGTGCTCTCGATATACTCTCCGGGAGAGTCGGTGGCCCGAATCACAATCGACGCTTCGCCGGATTGCTCGGCCCCGAAGGTCAGCGTCAATTGGCCGTTGTCGGCCACCGCATCGACCAGCGCACCGTTGCTGTTGCTCCCAACGCTGTAACTGAGGCTATCCTCGCCCGAGTCCAGGTCGACGTCACCGAAGTATTCCGTCAGGTCGATCATCCACGGTAAATCGTCTTCGCTGACCACGACCGGTTCGAACGGCTTGGCCACGTACGGCAGGTCGTTGATTGGGAGAACGGTGATAGTCACCGTGGCCCATTGTTCCGATTCAAACTCCCCGTCAAAGGCCCGGTAGGTGAATGTATCGGTGGCATCGGAGAAGTTGGGTTCCGGAGTGTAGATCCGCGTAATGGGATCGAACACGCCATGCGACGGCCCGTCGACCATCACGACGGAGAGCTCGTCGCCGTCGGCATCCTCGTCGTTGTCCAACAGCGGAATCACCACCGACTCGTCTTCATCAACTTCAATTTCGTCATCTATCGCGATCGGCCGATCGTTGACCGCCACAACGTCCACAGTGACCTGGCCAATGGCCAGTTGCGGGTCGTCCTGGCCATTCGTTGTGCCGTTGTCAATGATGGTGAACGTAAACGTGGCGGGACCAAAGTAATCGGCGTCCGGCTGATAGTCGACCGTGCCATCCGGATCCCACACGACGTTGCCGTGCTCGACCAAGGTCACTGAGAACAGTTCCAGGGTCTGATCAAGTTCGTTGTCCGGACCCGGCAAGGCTCCCTCAAGTACGTTGATCGTACCCGGCTCGTCCTCCTTTATGGACAAGGTAAGGTTGTCGCCGAGAATCGGCTCGTTGTTGACCTCGGTCACGGTGATATCGACGTAGGCGGTGGCCTGCTCGGGATCGGATTCCTCGCCGCCGCTGTCTTCGATCGTGTAGCGGATCCTTACCGGGCCGTTGTAATAGGGTTCCGGCTCGAAGACCAGTTTGTTCGCGACGATCGACACCGAGCCGACGTCGACGGTGTTTTCGATGATCTCGACCCCGATCAACGTGAGGGTCTGCCCGTCCGTCGCCTCTTTTTCCGAGCCGACATCGTCGTTGGCCAGTACGTCAATCGTCACGGAACCGTCTTCGGCCAGCGTGGCCGAATTATCGCGGGCGATCGGGGGGTCGTTGACCTCGCGGACGATCACGCGGATCGCGACCTCGTTCGAGTCGAACTCGCCGTCGTAGGCCACGTAAGTGATATCGATCCGCCCGTAGTGATCGAAAGCTGGCATAACGTCGAGCGTATCGTCACTCGGGTCTTCGGGCGTGCCGTGATCGTTGAACACGGCCGTGCCGTCGGAGACCGATCCCACGACTTTGATCTCCAGCACATCGCTGTCGATGTCGGTGGCCAGTTGTGCCACGGGAATCTGAAGCAGCGTCTCTTCCAGTGTGTTCCTTTTCTCCTCAACGCGCGCGTCGACCGCGACCGGCGGATCGTTGACCGCGTTGACCGTGACCAGGAAAGTCGTATCGGCAGTCGCAAGGGCCAGATCGGTGGCAACGACCGTAATCGTGGCCGAGCCGTTTTGGTTCTCTTCGAACGCCAGCGTGAGTGTCTCGCCGTCCACGGAGGCGACGACCAGGGCTTCGTTATCGCTGCTGGCCGTGAGGGTAAGCACATCGCCGTCGATGTCGTCGAACAGGCCCACCAGGGAGATGAGTTGGTCGTCGGCGTCTTCGTCAACTTCGACATCGCCCAAGGAACCGATCAGCCGCGGGGGATCGTTGACCGCGTTAACTGTCACGGTGAACGTGTCTTCGACAGAGAGTTGTCCGTCGGACGCCTCAACGGTGATAATAGCCGTGCCGTACTGGTTGTCGAGATAATCGAGGATCAGGTCGTTCCCGGAGAGGTACGCGTTGATCAGCGACTCGTTACTGTTTTCGACCGTGAATTGAAGCGTATCGCCGTCGGGATCGCTGAAGACTCCCGTCAAGTCTTGACTCCAATCGTCGCCGTCTTCCTGAGCGTTGATATCCCCAATGGGATTATCAATGTCCGGCGAGGCGTTCGCTGAGACTACGTTGATCGTGACCGTGGCCGGTTGAAGCGCGTCCGTATCGTGGACGAAGTCGAAGACCTTGTATTTGAAGTAGGCCGGCTCGCCGGGGTCAACCGTCGGCGTGAAGATGACCGTGTCGTCGGTGGGGTCGGTCTCGGTGGAGCCCGGGTTGATGACTGCAACGCCACCGACCGAACTGACGATTTCGATGCGCAGCGGGTCGCCATTGGGATACAGCCCGTCGGGATCGTCGGCGAGGGCCAACACGTCGATCTCAATGGGTGTGTCCTGGAGCGTCTCGACCGTGAAATCCTCGACCGTCGGCGGATCGTTGACGACGACCGTCACGATGGCCTCGTTGGACGGGAAACCAAAGTCGCTGTTTACGGTGTAACGGAAAGTGTCGATGACACCGTGGACGCCAGGATTCGGCGTGTAGGTCACCGTACCGGAGAATAGATCACGTTCCACAGTACCGTATTGCGGAGCGCTCGTGATGATAACCGACCCTTCGTCGATCCCCTCGTCAGAGGTGTCGTTGGTCAGGATACCGATCGTCACGTCCTGGGGCTCCGCCCCGCTCACTGCCCAGTCATCGATTGCATAGGGCCTGAAGTAGAACGCGCTGCCGGGGCTTGGATCGTCGGCATCCCAGTTGAGTTTTTCGCTTCCAAAAAGATGCGGGGCATAGCGCTGTAGCGAAAGCCCGTTGCCCTTGGCGTCGGGCCAATCCTTGACGGGATTCGCACTGGGGTCTGCGTAAACGACTTCGTCGGCGACCAAGCGCGGAACAACGATGATCTTTTTCGGATTGCCGAACTCATCGACGGTCCAGACTTCTGCTTCCTCGTCCCGAGCTTCCAGACGAATCTTCTCGCCGCCGTTGGACAACGGGCTTCCCCAGTTGCTTCCCAGATATGTCGCACTGGAAGCGTCGGTCGGCACGGCATCGTAGACAAGTGCTTCTGGGGGACACTCTGCATCTGCATAGTATATATTCAGAAAGAAGTGCTTATAGGTCAACCCGGTTGGTGGGTGTATTTCGTCTTCGCCAAACGGGACAATCACTCGCGTCGAGCGCGGCTGAATCCAAACCGGCTCGGGATTTGGATCTTCGGGATCGGAAAAATCAAATTGGATCCCCTGCCGGATCCGCCAATTGGCCAGATTGATCGGCTCGCTCGAAGGATTGTAGATCTCGATGTATTCGGTCGGCCAGTATGCGCTGTCGTCACCGTTCTCATCGTCAGGCACCAGCTTGTACATGATCTCGCTGATCACGATCGGGCCGTCGCCGCTCTCTTCACCTACGGAGCCGCCCACGACGGGGCCACCCACGCGCGGTTCGCTGTTCTCTTCGCCCAGCGTCGGATAGCGCAAGGGATAGAAATAAATGTCGCCTTCGCTGTTGGGCTCGGTGCGGCCGAACGTCTCGCCGTTCACACCCGCGCCAAAGTCCAAGTGATCGGCGAAATGGGTCAGCCGGTCGATCCCCGCATCCGAATCCCACTCGGCCTTCAGCAACCAAAGGTCGTCGCCATTGACACTGCTGAGGCCAAACTGCTTCGGGTCATCCGGCGGTTCGGGGACGGTGTCCCAATCCTTGTTGAAATCGTATTCGTCAAAGTATATATACTCGTTGGGTTGGATCCACGTATCGTCGGGGATGCGGAACTTCTGGTAGGCGTCGTAATCGCGATTCGAGTCGGTCAGAAACCAGCCGCCGATGTTAATCGCACTGTTGGTGATATTGTGTAGTTCAATGGCGTCGGTTTGCGGCCAGTCGGTGTGCGAGAGCACCTCGCTGATCACGACATCCTCGATCGCTCCTTGGATTGCTTCAGCTTCTCCCTCGATTCCCGGTGAGCCGCCAAACTCGTAGCTGTTGTCCCATCGACTAGGTTTGTTCCAGTCATTCTTGTCGTCCTCACTAAAATCCTTGTAGGAATCGGTGAGCGGGAATTCCTTGTCCATACTGCTTCCGCTACCGTCAACTCGACCCGGCCACTTGCTTCCGTCATTGTAAGCAAACAGTTGAAGCACGGTGGTCCCATGTTTGAGTGTCACCGTCCCGCCACTGTTGGGCAGTACCGGATAGTCGGGGTCGTCAAGTGAGCGACCTTCGCCATAATCATCTTCCGCGATGAGCCCTCCATCCGCTATGATGTCGGCCGTATCGTACCGGTCTGCGAAGGCACCCAGGTTACTGACCACTACCACGCGCTGCCTTCCGCCGAGTGTCATATCGGGGAAAACATAGTTGATTCTGGGATCTTCCTCACCGCCTTCGCCAACTTCGGTCTCGAAAACCTCCAGTGTGATCCCGCCCAACGCAATGTCAGTATCCAGGGTACGGTTGAAAATCTCGATGAACTCGAACCGCTCTTCCTCGCCGGTGTTTGTGCCTTCAGGAGGAGGATTGTAGCCCAGAACCTCCCTCTCATACTGCGAGAGATCGTGGGGATGGTAGTTGAGCTCCGAGACGACCAGATCACCCGGTATCGGCGGCACGGCCTTGGCGACAACCTCGGCCGGCGCAAACAGGCCTTCGTCTTGCGGTAGGTCGGGCCCGACCAGACCGGCGGCGTCCAGCAGCGTGCGCTGTTCGAGTGGTTCTAAGCGCAGACCGAGCGGCCGCAAGGAGGCGGACGATTTGCTCGGCCGTCGCGTTTTGTGGCGACGGCCACGAATTGGGGGAGATGTGTGGCGATATTTCACGAAAAAGCCCCTTCCGACAGTACCGGTAAAGTCCCTATGACACCAATATCCAATATAATTAGAAACCCCCTAGCTTGTCAAACAATTTGCCAGCCAAAGCAGTCGGGCCTTACGGCACCCAAGAGGGGGGGATATCTCTCGCCCAGGCCTGCCGAGCCTGCCAGGATCCCTCTCGACCGAGGGTGAAATCCAGGCGGTTGGGCAGGGAAGTTCAGGGTTCGGGGCTCGGCACTTGGATCGAACCTTTGTCCCGAAATCCTAAACCCCAGGACCATTGCAAGTAATATGTTCTCGGCCCGGCTCTCGGCTTTCCGCTCTCGGCTTTCCGCTTTGCTTACCCTTGCCAAGGCCCTTCCGGAATCAGTTCGAACAGCAAGTCTTCGGCGACATCCTTGCTGTCGTCACCCTCGCTGCATCGGGCCGTCACCCGATCGAATCCGTCCACCCACAACAGGTAGTCGGGCGACGGCAGCTCCGCGCCGGGCTCCGCGTCGGGGTCGGCCAGCACCACGTCGACCAGTTCGGCCCAATCGTCCGCAGCAGTCAGCAAGTCGTCACCCGGCGAGTCGACCAACAAGGCTTCGTCGTCCCCTCCGCCGCCGCTAGAGCGGACTTGCTCGAAGTCGACTACCCGAATGTAGAAACCCTCGCGGAACAAAGCACTTTCATGCGGCGAGCCGTAGAACGTCTCGTTCATGGAGGTGCCGGTTAGATCAGCCTTGTCCTCTCCCGCCCGCGAGGCATATACGTCGACGCGATCGAACACATCTGCGACGATCACCATGCTGTTGCCCGTCATCATGACGTATTCTCCGGATTCTCCGGAGATCGATAGGGTATCATCGTCGGGCGAGTCCCACATCTTGGCATGGTCCGTTCCGCCAAGTTCACCGCTGCCGGTCGTCCAGCCGAAGTTCTCGGCCTGGGTGAAGTACCCGTCGCCGGTCATCTGCCCGAAGCCCGACGAGGCGAGGTACAGATCGTCTCCCGGCGAACCGAGCAGCGTTGCGTTGTCGAGGTTCTCACGGCTGTAGGCACGCACGTCGGGGAAGGACTCGGCGCGGTTGTGATAGGGACCGGTATCGGGGTTTCCCGACATTTCGCCGTAGGTGGACGATGCGGTAAACGTATCCCCTGCAGGCGAGTCGTAGAATCGTGCGATATCCTGGCCACCGGAATCGGCTATCGCAACGACGTTCTCGAATCCCTTGGCCCGGAAGTAGAATTCGTCGCCGAACAGCACGCCCTCGATGGACTCGGCATAGAAGGTGTCGTCGCCGCTGGAATCGTGCAACTCGGCCGTGTCCTCACCGTTGCCGGGAGAGGCATAAGCCTGCACGGTCGAGTACGGGCCGAATTTGAACGAATACTCCAACGAATACTCCCCGGACTCCAACGAATACTCCCCGGCGGAGAATTCACCATAGTGCTCGTCCGGATCCAAAACCAGGAGGTCGTCGTAGGGTGAATCGTAGAGCCTGATCTCGGTGCTGCCGTCGGGGTTCAGCTCGACCTGCGTCTGCTCGAAGAACTTCGTCCCGATGCTGTACCCGTCTATGGTGCCCCGCTGGGTGAGAGTTCCTCCCAGTGACGTGGCCGCAAGTATCGTTCCACCTGACGGATTGGTTCCCGGCGGAGTACCTGGTCCAGTTCCCGGCGGAGTACCTGGTCCAGTTCCCGGCGGGGTGTCCGGTTCGTTGTCGTCGGGCAAATCGTGCAACGTGGCCGAGTCGTCGCCGCCAAAAACGGCGTACGCCTCCACTCTGTAAAACCCGCTGAGGGTGATCGTGGACTCCGGCATGTTCATCTCGGCGTATCCGCGCTCGGCAACGAACGTGTCCGCGCCGGGAGAATCGTCCAGTCTCGCGAAGTCAGGTGTAGCAAAAGTGCCGGGCATGTCGGACGTGGTGGCCGTGGAATAGGCGTTGACCTGATCGAACGATTTGGCCCGGTTGTAGTACGTCTTGCCGAAGCCGCTGGGGCCGCCGCCGGGGCCCTGTAGGAACATGGCCGCTTCGGCGTACGATCCGTAGAACATGTCGCTGAACTGTGAATCTTGGAATTCGGCCACGTCGTATCCGCCGCTGGCGTAGGTGTGCGTTTGCTCGAACGATTTGGCCCGAATGTAATAGTTCTCGCCAAACAACGCGGCTTCAGTCGACGAAGCAACCAGGGTATCGTCGCCGAGCGAATCGTAGAGCTTGGCCACGTCCTCATTCCTTGAGGGCTCAAAGTTACTGACCGGATCGCTTGAGGACTCAGGGATGGTCGGAGTGCGATCACTTGCGGTCGCATAGCCGTCGATTCGATCGAAATAGATGGCTCGACTGACATAATCTTCTCCGGACATTTGGCCGTAGTGCGGGGCCAAAACCAGGATATCGTCGCCGGGCGAGTCGTAGAGCTTGGCATTTCCTCCACCGCCACCACCGTTCAGCGTGATCGAGGTGACGTTGGCGACGTCAATCGTATATGCTTCGCCGTCTTCACCGTACAACTGTCCGCTGTGCACGCGCAGGATTGCCGTATCCCGTCCCGAAGCGCCGATGACTTCCGCGACGTCGTCTCCTTCGCCCCCGTCGATCATGATCGTCGAGGCGTAGATGTCGTTGTAGACAATCCCGTTGACGGTTACCTGATGAGGCGTCCCGGCCTGGACTCTGTACGAATCGTCGTATTCCGAACCGAAAACGACCAGCCGGTCGTCCTCGTCGACCAGCAGATTGGCGAAGCGGAAATCGACCGAGGGGTTCGTACCCAGGTAATACAGGCGATAGACTTCGCCCTCGCTGACCAGGATATCAATCCGCTCATTGTCGGTCTGCGTGGCCGCGTTGGCAACCACCACCCCTTCCAGGGTGCGCAACTCGAGGTCGATATTGCCGTTGGCGTGGGAGAACAGGGCCTCGACGGTCAGGCGTCCGTCGCGCTTGGTGATAAAGGCCGATCGTCCCTCACCGACGACGTTCTCGTCGAGTTTCTCGAAATAGTCGATTGCTCGACCAACCAGCACCGAGATCGCGTATTCCTGGAGTGTCTTGTTACCGGCCGGATCTGCGGCCTGAATCACGACGTCTTCGATCGGGCCCTGCTCCGGCTGGGGAAGCCAATCGACCTGCCCAGTGGCCGAGTCGAGGGTCATTCCCCCGGGACCCGTCAGCAGTGTGTAAACGATGCCGCCGGATTCCTCACCGTCGGTATCCACATTGTAAGAGTAGGCTTCATCTTCGTACGCCTTGTAGACGATCTCGGAGATAAAAAGCGGTGGCTGGGCCTTGATCGTCACTTCGAGGCCGGGTGAGTCGCCGCTGGACAAATCGACCGTTTCGTGACGATTCCCCAGATCCAGCCGCTGACTGCCGTACGACTGTCGTGCTGTAATCGCGTGCGCTCCGTCGGTCAATTCGGTCAAGCCGTCGGTAGTGATCACCACTGCACCGCCGGTCGACGTGGCTTGCCCGATCACAACGCCGTCGGCCAATAAGCTCACCTCCGCGCCGGATGAAGTGCCGGTCACACGGAACTGAAGCGTGTTGTCCTCGGTATTGTTCAGCCGAGTCAACAGATCGCTATCGCTGAGGCCGGTATCCGAAACCGGCAAGAGTTCAACGCCCGTCGGAGTGGGCGGGTCGATAAAGATCGGCACGAACTGCGTATCCCACTGCGGAGTCGCTGCATTGGACGACTTGATGGCCACCATCTCGCCGTACACGCCGTACGCGCCGTTGGTCGGCGTCACGGTCACGAGTCCCGTGTCGGACATCTCGATCGTTACGTCGTCGTCGTCGAACTGCGGCATGTGCCAATAGTAGATCCCCTCGTTGCCTTCGATGTCGATCCCCGGAATCTGAAACTGCGTCGGCGTATCGATCAGCGTGTGAATATCCGCCATCGGCGCCAGAAACGGGACACTGTTGACCGGATCCGGCTCGATGGTCACATGGAACGTGAATTCGCCGGTCTTGCCGCGGCCGTCATCGACGGTAACCGTCACGTCGGCTTCGCCCGTGAAGTTCTCGGGAGCCGAAAGGATCAGCACACCGTTGTCCGTGTCGGTGATGATCTCGAAGGAGTTGACCACCACACTCTCTGTCGGCCGGTCGTCGTCGTCCGCGTCGACCGCATTGAGGGCCTTGCGCACGTTGTCGCCGGCGGTCAAGAGACCGAAGATGGTATGTTTGAAATCGAGCCAGCGGGCTTCGCCGGACGTAATGAAGAACTGCGAGTCGTTCGTGTCACGGCCGCTGTTAGCCATCGACAGGATCCCGCTGTTGTTGTGCTGTAAGGCAAAGAAGAACTCGTCGTCGAATTCCTCACCCGAGCCACCGGTCCCGTCACCGTTGGGGTCGCCGCCTTGGATCATGAAGTCCTCGATGATCCGGTGGAACGTCAGCCCGTCATAGAATCCCGATTCCACCAACTCAATGAATCGTGCGGTCGTATGGGGAGCCCAACCCTCGAACAGTTCGAATTCCATGGTGCCGAAATCCTCGACGTCCATGCTCACACTGCGGTTTCCCGGAGGAACGAAAGCCTCCATCTCTTCGAGCTCCGTGCTGGCCGAAAAGGTCATCTTGTTGTCGTCCGGGTCGAAACCGCTCAGCGGGATCAACAACGGCGAACCGGACAACAGCGTCACATCGTCGATCGCGGCGATGCTCGGCGCGTTGTTGTCCGGGTCGAATACGTCGACCTGGAACTCACGGACATGCGGCTCGCCGCCGCGGGAGTCGAAAACGACCACCGCCATGGTAATCTTGCCATAGGCATCCTCGGGGGCCGAGAGAGTCAGCTCGTTGCCCTCGATCTCGGCCGTCAACTCCACCTCCCCTTGAAACTGCCTGTCAAACGTCAGTTCGTCCCCTTGGGCGTCGTACGCTATCAAGGGGATGGTGATCGAGCCACCCGGCAGCAACGAGACGTCATCCACCCGCTCCAGATAAGGATCGGAATTCTGATCTTGCGGCCAAGTGATGTCTCCTGTGATTGTCACAAGGAACGTCTGCGTATGCGTTCCCTCGTTGCCGTCGTCGACGGTAACCGTCACGTTGGCTTGGCCGCTGGTGATTCCTGCCGGCACCGAGAGCATCAACACGCCGTTCTGCATATCGGTGATCACTTCAACCGAACTGAGCACCACGTCTTCGAGAGGTTGATCCTGGCCGAGGCCCGGAACCAGCCCTTCATCGTTGGTCGGCACGCTGCTGATCGCCTCACGAACCGAATCCCCTTCGGTCAGCAAGCCGAAGACCGGGTGGACGTAATCCAGCAATCGCGTCGCCGTGTCGGTGATGAAGAACTGTGAATCGTTGGTATCCGGCCCGGCATTGGCCATCGACAGAAGGCCCGGGCTGGTATGAAGCAGATCGACGTTCGGTTCGTTATCGAAAATCTCTCCCGATCCGCCCCTGCCTGTACCTTCCGGATCCCCGCCCTGGATCATAAAACCGTCGATGATCCGATGGAAGATCGTACCGTTGTAGAATCCGGATTCGGCCAGTTCGATGATTCGTCCCGTCGCAATCGGGGACCGACCTTCGAACAGCTCGAATGTCATCTGGCCAAAGTCCTCGACCGTCATTTGAAGGCTACGATTCCCCTCGGGAATGAACGTCGACAGATTGGCATTGTCGCTCTCGGCCGAGAAGGTCAGCGTGTCGCCGTCCGGATCGGTCGCATTCAGGGCGATGTGCAACGGGGCGCCGGCCCCAACCGTCACGTTCGCGATCGGGTCGAGCGTCGGGGACACCGACAAGAGGCAACGATCCTCCAGCGGCTCGAAGCGAGGTGATCGCGGACGAACCGGCCGATACGAGGAGCGAGACTTTTGCCTGAAGACACGTCGAAGGCGGGGGAACTTCATCTGAGGAAACTCCAAAACGGAAAAGCGTTACGTTGTGTTAGCCGATCGGCCGCACGAGAGGATTAAGTCCATTATGTACACACGGGGGGGTTCCTGTCAAGAACCTGGGACAAAAACTTAAGGATAAGGTTCCACCCCCCAAGTGCCTGGAGAGAACGGCCACCACCATGCCACGGGAGGGTTATATGTCGCCTAAGTTGTTGATACATAAACTGTTATGGCATTCGCCCGATGACACTATATTGTTCAGCGGCCGACCACACGTCGGCCTAGATGTCCTGCCAGGGGCCCTCTAGATCGAGGGTGAAGTCCAAGAGGTTCAGCAACGGCGTATCTTTGGTGTCTTCTGAGGAACTGGCCGTGGCTTTCACGTAGTCGAAGGCCGCTGCCTCATAGAGGAAGTCCAACGCCGCATTGGACAGCCGAGCCCAATTGCCTTCGGCCTCGAGCAGATCGGCCTCGGGCGAATCGTTCAAATACGCCTCGTCGTAGCCGCCCGCATCGGCCAGCGCGTTGACCTCCTCGAACGACTTCGCCCGATGGAAGAACCCTTCACCAAAAATCACGCCCGCGACGGGCGAGGAGACAAACGTATCATCACCGGCCGAATCGCGCAACTCGGCCCGGTCGTAGCCGCCGTTGGACCCGTACGCATGAACTTCCTCGAACCACTTGGCCCGATTGTAATACTCGCCGGGTAGAAAGAGGGCCCCTTCGCGATAGTTCCCGAAGAACAGGTCATCGCCGGGTGAATCGTAAAGCTTGGCCACATCATATCCACCGGCCGTTCCGTAGGCGTGAACGGCGTCGAAACGTCGGACTTGGTGGTGGAACCCTTCGCCGGAAAGGCCGCCGTAGGTCGGCGTGGCCACGAACGAGTCGTCGCCCGGTGAATCGTAAAGCTTGGCTATGTCATTCCCGGTGGACGCTTCGGCGGTAACCACCTCGAAGAACTTCGAGCGGTTGAAATACCCTTCGCCGAACAGGGCCCCATAGTCGGCCGTTCCCACGTACAGATCGTCGCCGGGTGAGTCGAACAGGATCGCCGTGTCGAACCCGGCATTTCCCGCATAAGCGTGCACTTCCTCGAACGACTTGACCCGATTGTAAAAGCCCTCGCCGGAGAGTGCCGCTTCGACGGGGGCGGCGTAATAAAAGTCGTCGCCGGCCGAATCGTAGAGCTTCGCCAGATCGTAGCCACCGAGCGAGGCGAACACGTCGGTCCGGTCGAACTCCTCGACCTGAATCACAAATCCCTCGCCCGACAGGTTCGCATAGCCGGGCGCGCCGATGAACGTATCGTCGCCCGCCGAATCAAAGATCTTCGCTTGATCCTCTCCTCCTGCTTCACTTCGGGCAAAGATCTCTTCGAAGTAGGAGGCCTCGAACGAGAAATCCCCGCCGGTGAGCTTGCCGTATTGCGGCGCGCCGAGAAAGCTGTCGTCACCGTCGGTGTCACTCAGTTCGGCCACGTCGTACCCGCCGGCCAGACCGTCCGCTCGGATATTCTCATAGTCGTAGGCGTCCAGGGCAAACCCGGGACCGGTCAGCGCTGCATAGCCGGGTGAGGCCTCGAAGTGGTCGTCGCCGGTCGAATCGTGGAAGATCACCTCGTCGGTGCCACCCATGTAAATGGCCGTGGTGGCCTCGAAGTTCGAAGCGTCGATTTGGAATCCGGGCCCGCTGAACTGAGCCCGGTCGGGCCAGAGTTCGATGGTATCGTCGCCGTTGCCGTCGGCGAAAGTGGCCGTATCGTACCCGCCGCCGGCGTCGATCTCGACCGACGCCATGTTCACGGCATACAGGGCGTAGGACTGAGTAAACAGTTCAGTGCTGCTGGGCCAGAGCGTGGCTTCTTCGTCGGCATTGGAACCGAACACCACGGCCGCATCGTCGCCGCCGTTGCCGAAAATACCGATCTGATGCACGTCCGTCAGGTTGACTTCGTACCACGGCCCGATCACCACGGCCGCGTAGGGCTCCATGGCCACGCCGTCGTCGCCGTCGGTCAGCGTCACCAGGGCCGTATCTTCGCTACCGCCATCGCCGATAAACTCGATCAGCGGGTTGTCCTCCGGGGCGAAATCGAACTGATACTCCACGCCGTTGATCGACACCAGCGTAGGCGGACCGATCTGGACATCCAGCTCGTCGTCGCCGGAAGATCCGTGCACCAGCACGCCGTCCTCGGTCGGGGTGACCAGATTGGTCAGCCGGACATCCTGTGAGGCGTCGGCGTCGTTAACTCGCACAAAGTAGTGTGTTCCGGCCGTCGTATCGACATCGAGCCGCTGCTGCCCGCTGGCCAGTTCGAGCAATTGACCGAGCTCGTCCTGGGAATAGAGGGTCAACAGGGGGCCCGACTCGGCCGCCGCGCCGGGTATGTCGATCGTGAAGAAACCGTCGTGGGCCATTTCCACTTCGTACCAGAGTTCACCCAGAATCGGCTCCTCATTGCGCAGCCAGCGGAAGTCGAGTTGCCCCAGATCCCTCGGCGCGTCGAACATGGTGGCCGCCCCAAAGACTCCAAACAGCAACGGGTCTTGCAGCGTGGCGACCAGGGTATGCGTGGCGTCGGCCGGATTGATCTCCCAGACCTCCGACAGCCAACGGAATCCTCGCATCATGGGATCAGGCCCGAAGGTCAACCCGTAAAAGTCGGGCGCGTTGAGCTGCCCCACCACCTCGAACGCGCTGAGATCGTTCTCGGCCCGCAACAGGTTGCCGGAAACCGTCGTCACGTAGAGGTTTCCTTGGCTGTCGAACGAGAGGTCGCCGGCCGAGAAGAACGCTTCCAGCGAGAGTTCCTCTTGGGCCGAGGCCGTGTCGGTGTCGATGCTGAAGACGAACTCTTCGCCCAGCGAGTTGAACCCGGACCCCAGCAGGACTCCATTGTCGCGGAATTCCAAGCCGTTGATGAACAAGTGGCCGCCGCGCGACTCGCTCACGATTCCCACGCGCGTGGTTTCGATTTCGCCGCCGAGATTGTCCCAGTCGATATCGACGCGGAACAACTCGCTGGGTCCCTCGGGCGCGCCGCCCACTCCGAAAAGTTCTCCGGTGGGAGCGAAGGCCATGTCGAACATCACCACCCCGGTTCGGCCCAGGTGCTCCAGCGCCAGGTCGCCCAGCAGGTCGACCGCAAACAGGTCGCCGTCGCTGTCGTGGATCACGCTGCCGGAAAAGCCGGCGCCGTCGAGCAGGCGCCGAGGTTCCAAACGCTCCGTTCTCAGCCGGCGCGCAAAAACACGTCGTCGGGGGGGTCCTGAAGTCATGATAGGTAGCTCTTCTCGCCCGTGTCGTCTGTTAATACGTGGCCTGACCACGCTACGTTCAAAGGAGTAGAAACATTTCGGCAGCGAAATCGCCGTCACGGTCCATGGTCGTGCGGGCCGTTCGGCCGAAAGGGGGAATGCCTCGGCAAGACATGGATCAACTTCTTATTATTATGGGCAGGATCTCCCGATTCGTCAAAGGTTTAGCACCCCGCAAACGAGCCGGATTTTGACAAGACCCCCTCTGTACGGGGGGACTCGGCGCTTGCCTCAATGCCCTTGGCCGGTCACAATGGCACGACCACTGGCAACGTATCCCCAGCAAACCACCCCGTAAGGAGCGTTTTTCATGGGCCGGCCCGACAATCAAGAGGAACGAGGAAAATGGTCGATCGACACCAGGACCGTGCATCATCCGCCGGTTCGGGCCGAGTCCGAGCCGGTCGCCGCCCCCTTGTATCAGACCTCCACGTTTCGAGCCGCCCGGGCAGAGACCTTGGCCAAGTATGCCGAGCAGATCCAACCCCAGGCCTTCTATACCCGATGGGGAAACCCGACCGTCGAGGTTTGGGAGAAGGTGGTGGCCGATTTAGAGGGCGGGGAAAAGTGCCTGGCCTTCGCCTCGGGCATGGCGGCCGTGAGCACGACGCTGCTGGGATTGCTCCGGCCCGGTGACCACGTGGTGGCCGGATCGTCGCTCTATACGGCCACGACCGAAGTCCTGTCGCGCGATCTGCCCGACTTGGGGATCGCGGTCGATTTCATCGATGCCACCGACCCGGACGCCTTTACCCAAGCCGCCCGGCCGAATACTCGGATGTTCTACGTCGAGACGCCGACCAATCCGACCATGCGGCTGACCGATCTGGCGGCCGTGTGCGAGATTGCCAAGGGCCGCGGAATCTTCACCGTAGTCGACAACACGTTTGCCTCGCCCTACAACCAGCGGCCGCTCAGCGCCGGGGCCAATCTGGTCTTGCATAGTGCAACAAAATATCTCTCGGGCCACTCCGACGTGATCGGCGGTTGCGTGGTGACCGATACTAAAACGGCCGAGCGGCTCTGGCACAAACGGACCATGCTCGGCGGCATCATCGATCCGTTCGCCGCCTGGCTGCTGATCCGCGGCATGAAGACGCTGGCCGTCAGAATGCAGCGGCACAACCACAACGCCATGGCCGTCGCCTCGGCCCTCGAGTCGCACCGGGCCGTCTCTCGCGTGATCTATCCCGGGCTGCCCAGCCATCCGCAACACGAACTGGCCAAGCGTCAGATGACCGGCTTCAGCGGCATGGTCGCCTTCGAACTGTGCGGCGGACGCACCGCGGGCGTGACGCTGGTCGAGTCGACGCGCGTGGCCGTACTGGCCGTAAGCCTCGGCGGCGCAGAGACCCTAATCGAACACCCGGCCTCGATGTCCCACACCCGACTGACCGACGAGCAACTCCACCAAGCCGGCATCCCCCCCGGACTAATCCGACTCTCCGTCGGCATAGAAGACGCCAACGACCTGATCGCCGATCTACAACAAGCGTTAGCAGCCTGCTAAGCCGGCAGTGTGCCACTGCTTCGCAGAAGCAGTGCCGTAGGGTGCGTGAAACGCACCATGAATCTGCTTTGATTCCTTGCTGTGAAGTCGGTGCGTTTCACGCACCCTACCTTGAGCAAGAACGTTTCGATCCGCTCGATCCCCATGCCGACTCCTTATATGCTTACACAGCGGACATTCCGGCCCGAGGCGCGATATGCAGAAACCATGCAACGCGATCAAAGGGGCTTGACAAACGAGCACCCACCGGCTACGACCAACCTTACGGCAATAAGATGCGTGCCCGATAGGCCGTAGATTTGCGGTCTACAGGTGTTACGCGGACACTACCCATAAACGCGTTTGAGCAGAAGAGAATAGGATGAAGACACGTGCACCGCGAAATCGAACACTGACATGCGGTGAGGAAGAACAGGCTGTCTTGTCGGACGATCTGTTGCACCTTTCAGCCACTGCAACCGTCGAGTCACTGACCAACAGAGTGATTAACCAGGACTTCACCGAAGTCCGACAGTTTCTACCCAAGCGCTTTGTTGATCTGCTCATCCTGGATCCTCCCTACAATCTCACGAAGAACTACAACGGCCACTTGTTCCGCTCGAAACAAGCCGCGGAATACTGCTCTTGGTTTGAGGACGTGTTGACGTCCCTATTGCCGTGTTTGCTACCCGATGCATCAGTTTACGTTTGTAGCGACTGGAAAACATCCAGCCTGATCTTTCCTGTGTTGGACAAGCATTTTCATGTCCGGAACAGGATTACATGGGAGAGGGAAAAGGGACGGGGAGCGAAAAACAACTGGAAGAATAACACCGAAGACATTTGGTTCTGCACTGTGGGAGATGCGTACTACTTTAATGTGGATGCCGTCAAACTGAAGAGACGCGTCATGGCGCCATATCGCTCTGACGACGGCGTGCCGAAGGATTGGGAGGAATCCAAGAACGGGAATTATCGGTTGACTCACCCTTCCAATCTATGGTCTGACATAACCATTCCCTTCTGGTCCATGCCAGAGAACACCGACCACCCCACGCAGAAACCAGAGAAACTGTTTGCGAAGTTGCTTCTTGCAAGCTCCCGCCCTGGTGACTTCGTGCTCGACCCTTTTCTTGGCAGTGGAACGACGGCAGTCGTGTCGAAGAAGCTCGGTCGGAACTTCTGTGGTATTGAGCTCAACCAGGAGTATTGCTGTTGGGCCGCAAAGCGTCTGCTACAGGCATCTGAAGATACAACCATCCAAGGCTATACAGATAGCGTATTCTGGGAAAGGAACAGCCTTCACGACCAAAAGTCAGAAAAAGCGACCCTACCATGAGTGACGACTTCACCAAAACGCTCCACACCGAAAAGATCCCCGCGGAGAGCCGCACGTACTTCTTCGACGTTAAGGAGAGTCGCGATGGCACACGATATCTCTGCATAACCGAGACCCGGTCAACCGGTTCGGAGCACGAGCGCCATCGCGTGATGGTGTTTCAAGAACACATGGAAGCGTTCCACGAGGCGTACCTCAAAGCGGCCGAACGCTTCGACCTGAAACCAAGACCCTATCGAGTGGATAAGATTCGCGAGGAACACGCACACGCCTACAAGAAATGGACGCCCGAAGAAGACAAACTACTGGCCGATAAATACATTCAAGGGATTGACATCAACGAATTGGCAAACATGTTTCAACGACAACCAAGCGCTATCCGCAGTCGGTTGTCCAAACTGAACATGGGGAACAGGGGGTCAACTCTTGACATTTGACACCGCCTGCTGCTGGCCGCCAAATGTCTAGAGTTGATCCCAAGATCCCCCTGATGGTTTAGCGGCGGATTCACGACGCGCGCTATCTGTCAACCTTGACCTTAAAGGGAGGCCATGAAGCCACAATAGCCGAACGGCCCCTGTTTTCTTTTCAATGAACTAATAGCAGGTCACCAGAGAGCAACACATGAGGAACATCAAAGAAAAGATCGAGGAAAACAAAACCAAGGGTGAGATCAGCAATTGTCACTGTTCTACGTGCAATCGTCCTACTCGTCACTTGGTGCTACAGTCTGTTGACCAAATGTGGAGTAAGCAAGTTGTGCGTCATGATCCCTACTCCTGCGTGGATGGGTCGGAACACTACCAGATCGTTCAATGCCAGGGATGTTATACCATTTCATTCCGTCACTTGAGCTGGTTATCGGAAGCCCGAGATGTCGATTGCGATGGAACGACAGAACGACTCTACCCGAAACGATCTGACAACCGCCGACTCGCAAGAGGCTTTCGGAATCTCCCGCCGACATTGGAGTGCGTTTACCGAGAAACCGTCAATTGTTACAACTCTAAGAGTTACACACTTTGCGCCGCCGGCCTTCGTGCTATTGTCGAGGGTCTCTGTGCTGAACAAGGCGTTAAGGATGGTCCAGTTGAGGTTGTAAAGAAGGGTGGAACTAAGCAAACGAAACGGAAGCGCGATCTTGAGGGCAAGATTTCCGGACTTTGCGAGAAAGGAATTCTCACAAAGGAAAATACTGACCTCCTTCACGAGCATCGGTACTTGGGAAACGAGGCTGTTCATGAACTGGCACAACCGTCGCCGACCGAATTGATCCTAGCAATTGAGATCTTGGAGCATACACTTGAGGCTTTGTACGAGATTCCAGAAAAAGCTGAAGACCTACGTCAAAAGAAACAAAGGCGTCAACGCAATAAGTGACCTAATCTGCCGATGAACCGGAGCACGTTCGCCTCTTCGCGTTTGAGCGTCAGTGTGCGTCGGTGACGGTTTCAGGCTTTACTCTCTGCGAAAACTGACAATGTAATCCTCTGTGTGCTCTGTGCCCTCTGTGGTGCATCAATTCCCGAGGACGCGTGAACGGCCACCGACAGTGTGACCGTAAGTCAAGGGCTGAAAACCACGACGTTTACAGTGTAGGCAATCACTATTCCCGACTGACTCAGACGGCCCTTGGGTGGCCTTATGCTCCACCCGACATTGCTGATCGAGCGAAACCATTCATTACTTCCGGGGTTTAATCCCCTGGCAGACCGGTATAATGGACCCGTTGGGGTTCAGTACGTCTATTGCAATGGGGTTTTGAAGGTGCAAACGTCCTTGATTCTTGCGGTTCTCCTGATGGCAGCGCCGGCCGACTCGGGCGGGGAGAAGCGGCTCGTGCGTCCCTTCGAGAGCCGGGCCGATCTGACTCCCCAGGGCGAGATCGACGAGCTGGTTTTCGCCCGACTCGAGCAACTGGGGATCCAACCGGCCCGGCTGTGCTCGGACGGGGTCTTTGTGCGACGCGCCTATCTCGACGTCATCGGCACGCTGCCGACGCCCAACGAAGCCAGACAGTTCCTGTCGGACGAGGACCCGGACAAACGCCGCGTGCTGATCGATCGGCTGTTAGGGCGAGAGGAATTCGCCGACTATTGGGCGATGAAGTGGAGCGATGTGCTGCGGGTGAAGGCGGAGTTTCCCATCAACCTTTGGCCCAATGGGGTCCAGACGTATTACCGTTGGATCCGAACGTGCATCGATCAGAACATGCCATACGATCGGTTTGCCCGGGAGATGCTCACCGCCAGCGGCAGCAATTTCCGCGTGCCGCAGGTCAACTTCTATCGGGCCGTACAAAGCAATGAGCCGAAAGCGATTGCCCAGGCGGTGGCGCTGACGTTCATGGGCGCACGTGCCGAGAACTGGCCGCAAGACCGGCTCTCGGGCATGGCGGCCTTCTTCTCGCAGATCGGGTACAAGGAGACCGCCGAGTGGAAAGAGGAGATCGTCTTCTTCGATTCGCTGGGGACAACCGATGCAGATGCCAGCGCGTCGGCCGCGGCCGTCTTTCCCGACGGGACTCCGGCCCAGCTCTCCCCGGGCAAGGACCCGCGTGAAGTGTTTGCCGATTGGCTGATCGCGCCGGAGAACCCCTGGTTTGCGCGCAACGCGGTCAACCGCGTCTGGTATTGGCTGCTGGGGCGGGGCATTGTTCACGAACCGGACGACATTCGGCCCGACAATCCGGCCAGTCATCCCGAACTGCTGGCCTTGCTCGAGAAGGAACTGGTCTCGGCCAAATACGACCTGAAGCACATCTACCGGCTGATCCTCAATTCGAAAACCTACCAGCTTTCCTCCATTCCCCAAACCGATCACGCACAGGGCGAGGCCCATTTCGCGTACTATCCGCTACGTCGGTTGGATGCGGAGGTGCTGATCGATGCGCTGTGCCAGATCACCGGGACCACGGAACAGTATTCGAGTCTTATCCCGGAACCGTTCACGTTCATTCCGGAGAATCAACGTTCGATCGCCTTGTCCGACGGCAGCATCACGAGCCCGTTTCTGGAGATGTTCGGCCGCCCGCCGCGCGATACGGGCCTGCAGTCGGAGCGAAACAATCGCCCCACGGCCGCCGGGCGGTTGCATCTGCTGAATTCGAGCCATATCCGGCGGAAGATCGAACAGAGCCAGAAGCTTCGCGGGCTGATCCGCTCGAGCGGCGACCGACAGGAAATCGCGAGAAGGCTCTACTTGAACATCCTCTCCCGTTTCCCCACGAAAGAGGAAATGGAGATCGTAAAGACCCACTTCAAGACCAACGAGGCCGATCGGCGGGGAGCCGCGGTCGATCTGGCCTGGGCGTTGATCAATAGTCCGGAGTTCCTGTACCGACATTAGGGCGATACATAAGATAAGGTAACAATATGAGTACCAAACAGAGTTCGGATCTCAAGTTCTCCCGCCGCGCCGTATTGCAAAGCAGCCTTCTCGGTGCGGCCGGGTTGATGCTACCGGATCGATTGGTTCGCCCGGCAATCGCAAACGTACCGCCGGCGAAGGCCAAGGCGGTGATCCAGATCTGGATGTGGGGTGGCCCGTCGCACCTGGACACCTTCGATCCGAAGCCGGAAGCCGGCAACGACTATTGCGGACCGCTGAAGAAGCCGATCGCGACCAACGCCGACGGAATCCGGATCAGCGAACTGCTGCCTCGACTGGCCAAGCAGGCCGACAAGTTCTCTGTCATCCGCAGCATGACCCATGGGGTGAACGCCCACGAAACGGCATCCTACTTGACCCAGACCGGACGCAAATCGGGCGACGGGCTGGTGTATCCGAGCGTGGGCGCCGTGGTTTCTCTTTTGAAGGGCTACGAGGCGGGATACGAGGGGCTCATTCCGCCCTATATCGTCTTGACTCAGCCGCAGGGACGGTTCTCCGAAGCCGGGTTCTTGGGATCGCGCCATAAACCGTTCGCCACCGGCGGCGACCCGGGCAGGCGGCGGTTTGTTGTCGAGGGCGTTGCGGCCGAGGGCATTTCCGACCAGCGGCAGCACAACCGCCGCGATCTGTTGCACAACCTCAACACCCTGGGCCAAGCCATGCCGGGCGATCCGCGGCTCGAGGCACTGGCGCAAGCCGAGCAGCAGGCGTACGAGTTGATCCTCGGCGATGCCGGCAAGGTCTTCGATCCTGCCCAAGAGAAGGATGAACTGAGAGATCGCTACGGCCGCAACACGTTCGGGCAGTCCTGCCTGGTCGCACGCCGGCTGGTCGAACAGGGCGTCCGCTTCGTTACCATCAATTACAAAGGTTGGGATACGCACAAACAGAATTTTCAGACGATGCGACGAAAGCTGCCGCAACTGGACCGCGGCATGTCGACCCTGCTGCAGGACCTTTCGGATCGCGGCCTGTTGGACAGCACCATCGTCTGGTGGGGCGGCGAGTTCGGCAGAAAGCCGAAGGTCCAATGGGAAGCACCCTTCAACGGCGGACGCGGTCACCATGGCCACGTCTTCTCCGCCGTGGTCGCCGGCGGCGGATTCCAAGGCGGTCATGTCGTCGGAGCGTCCGATGCCAAGGGCGAACAGGTAAAGGATCGACCCGTCTATCCTCGCGACCTGATCGGCAGCATGTACCAATTGCTCGGCATCGATCCGGAGGCCAAGTTGCCGCATCCGCAGGGCCGGGACGTACGCGTCATGGCGTCCGCCGCCGACGGGGTCGAATCGGGCGGACTTTTGAAAGAAATCATGTGAACCGTGGAGCACACACGATGAACCCATGGCGACGGCACCTCGTCCTTTGGTCGGCCGTACTGCTTGCCGCGGCCCCCAGCGCGCAGGCACAGAGAATCCCGCGTGTCGGCTACATCTATCCGGCCGGCGGCCAGCAGGGCACGACCTTCGAGGTGGAGGTCGGCGGTCGGTTTCTCGACGGCGTGGACCTGGCGGTTGTCTCCGGTCAGGGCGCCCAGGCCACGGTCATCAAGCATACCAAACCGCTGACAAAGAAGCAGATCAACGAGTTGCGACAGAAGGCGCAGAAAGTGCGCAAGCACATGCAGGCCGCGAACAAGAACCGCGGCAAGCAGGGCCAGTTCATGTCGTTCGTCAAGGCCGCCAAGGAACTGGGCGTGTCGGCCGCCGAGGTCGAGGCCTGGGCCGAGTTGCGTAAGAGGTTTTCCGACCCCAAGCGGCAGCCGAATCCGCAAATCGCCGAAACCGTCACGCTCCAGGTCACCCTGCCCGCCGACGCCCAGCCGGGCCAGCGTGAGTTGCGGTTGCGGACGGCAGCCGGATTGTCGAACCCGTTGCGGTTTTACGTTGGGCAATGGCCCGAATCGCGCGAAGTCGAGCCGAACGATAAGACACCGGACACTCGCATCGGCGAGTCGCTGCCGGTGATCATCAACGGCCAGATCATGCCCGGCGACGTCGACCGCTTTCGGTTCAACGCCCATCAAGGTGATCGACTGGTGGTAGCCGCTGCCGCGCGGCAGTTGATCCCTTATCTGGCCGATGCCGTGCCCGGTTGGTTTCAGGCCACGCTGGGGCTCTACGATGCCAACGGACATGAACTGGCCTACGCCGACGATTACCGTTTTCATCCCGATCCGGTCCTCTACTACGAGATTCCCGAGGACGGAGCCTACGACCTGGAAATCAAGGACGCCATCTACCGCGGACGCGAGGACTTCGTCTATCGCATCACGCTAGGTGAAGTGCCGTTTGTCACAAGCATTTTTCCCATGGGCGGTCGCGATGGCGAGCAAGCAGTCGTCGAGTTGGCCGGCTGGAACCTCCCGGAGGATAAGTTGACGCTGGATGCCCAACACAGAGGGCCCGGGATTCATCCGGTCTCCGTGCACAGCGAGTCGGGCGTTTCCAACCGTGTGCCATTTGCCGTGGACACCCTGCCCGAATGCCTCGATAAGGAACCGAACAATCAACCGCAAAACGCCCAGCCGGTCACTCCGTCGCTGACGATCAACGGGCGCATCGATCAACCGGGCGACTGGGACGTGTTTCGTTTCGAGAGCCGCGCCGGTGAGAAGATTGTCGCCGAGGTCCAGGCACGCCGGTTGAACTCGCCGCTGGATTCCTTGCTCGAGTTGATCGACGCCGACGGCCGGCAACTGGCGGCCAACGACGATCATGAGGATAAGGGCGCCGGGTTGACGACCCATCACGCGGATTCGCGGCTAAGCGTCACAATCCCGTCCGACGGGGTCTACTATCTCCGCCTAGGCGACACACAGCACCAAGGCGGGCCGGCCTACGCCTATCGTTTGCGCATCAGCCCTGAGCGCCCCGACTTCGCGTTGCGTGTCGTTCCGTCGAGCCTCACCGCCCGACCCGGGGCGACCGTCCCGCTGACCGTACATGCCTTGCGCAAAGACGGCTTCAGCGAGGATATCGTGTTAAAGCTGAAGGATGCCCCGCCGGGATACACGCTAAGCGGCGCCTGGGTGCCGGCCCATCAGGATTCGGTTCGGCTCACGCTGACAGTTCCTTGGGACGGCGCGGCAGAACCCTTCGAGTTGCACTTGGAAGGAATCGCGATGATCGGCGAACAAGAGGTGCGCCGGCCGGCCGTGGCTGCCGAAGACATGATGCAAGCCTTCATCTACCGCCACCTCGTCCCGGCCCAAGGCCTGGTGATCGCGGTCAATGGGCGCCCCAGGGCCCCGGTGAAACTTCTTGACAAAACGCCGATCAAGCTTCCCGCGGGCGGAACAGCGCAGGTTCGATTCTTCATCCGCAACCGGCAACTTGCCAGCCAAGTTCAGTTGGCGTTGAGCGAACCGCCGGAAGGCATCACCATCAAAAACGTTTCGCCCACGCCGCAAGGCGTGGCCGTCCTGCTGCGTGCCGATGCCCAGAAGGTTCAACCGGGCCTGAAAGGGAACCTGATCGTCAACGCCTTCATGACCAGGGCCGCAAATCGCAAGAACGGCAAGCCGCGCGGCGGCAAACGCCGCGTCCCGCTAGGCCCGATGCCGGCCATCCCCTTCGAAATCACTGCGGCGGCGGAGTAACGTGCGTGGCGGCATGTTCGCAGCCCACCTCTAGGGGGTGTCGCCGAATTCCAGATTGGACCGGCCAAGCCCAATCGCGGCGAATTCCGTGTCGCAAAACGTTGCTGAAGGCCGTCTATAATGTAGAGCTGATCCGGAAATGAGCCGCGGGAGTGGTGGATGGTAATGTCTGATGCGGAGCTTGTGGTCTGTGTGCGGGGTGGTGATGTGGAAGCGTTCGGTCAACTGATCGAGCGCTATGAAAGAACCCTGTTGGCGGTCGCGCTCACGGAACTGCACGATATTCACACGGCCGAGGACGTCACGCAAGCGACAATGCTGCTTGCCTTTCGGCGGCTCGATACGTTGCGTGACGCAGCCAAGTTTGGGCCATGGCTGATGCAGATCGCCCGACGGCAAGTGGTCGAGGCTGTCAGAGCGCGCCGGATTCCGGTGAACATCCCACTGGATGACTGCGAGCACAACGCGGTCCACGACCCAAACATCGAGACGTGGATGGAAAACGAACATCTGCTGAACCTCGTCGCTCGTTTGCCCGAGCACGAGCGGGTGCTCATTGGGCACCGGTATTTCGACGGGCACAGCATGGCCGAGATCGCCGCCATCACGGCTCGACCGCTGGGCACCGTAACGAAACAACTTTCTCGGGCGAGTGCCCGATTACGCACATGGTGGGAAAAGGAGGATTTGTGATGAACCAGCATACTTCCTTAGAAGATCGTCTGAAAGCATTGGGATCGGTGTTGCGTAAAGGGCCGCGGCTGACCGACCGCATGATGGACGAAGTTCGCGAGTCTGCTGCCGATGGTTCGACACCGCGACGGTCGACGCTTGCGCCGCGTGTCGCGATGCGCCGCCGTTGGCAACTCCTGGCCGCGGCTGCCGGCACCGTCTCTGCGATCAGCGTCGGCGTGTGGGTCGTGCTGGCGCTGTTACCCTCGCCGTCGGTCGGCTGGGCGGACGTCACGAAGGCGATCCAATCGCAGAAGTGGATTCGCGGGACCGTAGCGTACTCTGACGGCCGGCGCGGCACCATGTGGCTGTCGCCCGAGCGGCAAGTTTGGGCGTTCAGGTCGGAGGGCTCGTTCCGTTTCTTTGACGGCCGGGAGCGGGCCAAGTACGAGTACTACCACGGTAGCGAGCGAATCACTAAATTGCCCCTGGGGGAAGAAAATGCTCAGAGAGTCCTTCCCGTCGATGCTTTGTCGCAGGACAAAGACGCACTTGGCCCCTGGCTGTTCGGCACGGAGAAGATCGTCGACCAGAAGCGGCGGGAGGTTACGGAAGCCGGCAAGACCTGGATCGAGTTTGAAATGGTGCTATGGCGCGGTGATGTCAACCAGGCGACGTTGCGCGTCGATCCTGAAACCAAGCTTCCGGTTTACCTGTTGCTCACTTCGCCCGAGGATGCGACGGAAGCCTTCAAGTGGCAGTTCGACTATCCGCCCGACGGCCCGACCGATATCTATGCCTTGGGCGTTCCGCGAGAAATCCAGATCGATGATCGCGTGCCGTCGGCGGAGGCCCTGCGCGTGCTCGACGCCATCGCGGCCAGCCGAGCCCAAATCGGCGATTTTCGCTTGATGGTCGCCGAGCAAGAGGATGATCGCACTTTCATTGTTCGGCGAAAAGGGGATCGTTGGCGAGTTGATGTGTGCCGCGGCTCCGACCTCCCCAAGTCGGCGGACGGGCTAGCCCTGAGCGACTGGTTCGCAGAACGTTTGAAAGGGTTTAGGCAGATTCCGCTGTACGTTTGCGACGGGAAGACGGTATACAAGAACTGGGGAATGGCCAACATCGAGAGAAGAATCGATTTGCGCGCCGGCCGAAACCCCGCACCGCAGGATCTGATGTCCGGCGATGGGCTAGGAGGTCTGTCGGGTGCCACTAGTGTCAAGCTCGCGTGCCTGGTGTATCCCGATCTCACCCCTAGGCGCGGCTGGCCGTTCGAGTTCGATCCTCATCCCACCGACGCTCCCGGCTGCGTATTGATAAAGCGATCCGCGCTCTCGACCATTGGATCGGTGGCGCACGAGTGGTACTACATCGACCCAGCCAAGGGACATGCCGTCGTCCGAGTCGAACTGTTCATGGCGCCGCCCGATTCGCCGGCTAGTCCGAAAGCCAACTCCGGCCAGAGCCTCCGCATGGAGGACTTCCAACTATCGCCCCACGGCTTCTGGTATCCCACGGTTGTCCACAACACGCTCCGAGAGGACAAGACAACGGTCCGCTACCAGTTCGATTTCAAGGCCGACTTGCCCGATTCACTTTTCACGATCGACGACGCAGAAGTGCCGAAAGAGTAGCACAACTCGTTCGTGGAACCGCCCGGCCCCCTGCGAACACTTGTGCCAGCATGACGTCACTCATGGCTGATCTTCTTGGTCGGGATCGGTTCTGGGTGACCCTAGGTCCCGCGACTACTTGTCACGAAAGAGGATCGCTCATTCCCCTGAATTGATAGTCGCCGCTCACTGTATGATAAACAGGCCGCCCTGTTCGGACGGCCGATCTTCGGGCTTCAGTTCCAGCGTGCCCAGGTCGATCGGTTCGTCGGTGCGTCCGTCGGGTGTCTCGGGTACGGTGATTTCCCGGACGGCCGACCAAACCTGGGGCGGTTTGCCGGGGCTGGCGTCGCGTGACTCGCGGAAGATGATCTTGAGTTGATACACTCCGGCTTCAACGTCCGGCAAGCGGAATTCGCCCGGGCTGCCGATGCTTCGGTCCAAGTGCCGGGTAGACGCTGCTTGATACCCCGTGCCTAGCGCCAATCCGACCCACTGCTCGTACCAAGCCTTGTATTGCGGGGAATCGTGTTGATGAAAGTCCCTGGGCACGGGAACCGTGGGCGGCTTCACCTCCAGCGTTGCGTAACCGGACGTCGAGGCAATCGGTTTTCCTTCCACAAGCGGCACGGCCACTCGGCCAACGAGTGTTCGTCCCGTCCCGCCAAGCTGCAATTTGGTCGTCCGACCCGCCACAAACTGCACCTGGAACCCTCCTTCGCTGATCCACTGGTTGTCGCCGAGTTGGGCGTGTCGTTGAACGTATCCGGTACCGGGAATCACTCGCTGGAAGGCGAATTTCCCCTCGGCATTCGAGGTTGTATGGTAGTGGAACTGGATCGATCGCGCAGCCGGTCTGACCGAGGGGAAGAAGGCCATAGAAATCATCTGATTAGCACTCGGCCGGTTGCCCAGGCGCACGGTCCCTTCCAAACGGGCCCAAGGCCGCAGGGTGATCTGCCCCGACGCAGCCAACTCCTGTTGCTCCACTTCGGCGAACCCTTGCGAGTCGAGCACGACCAGCGAATACGGTTCCGCCTGCGGGGACAATGAGAAGCGGCCCTCGGCATCGGTCTTCCACTTGACGGCTTCTGGCCAGTCGCCGCGCCGACCGTTGATGAACTGCTTTTGTCCCGATTGCACGCATAGCACTACCTCTGCCCCGACGGCCGGCTTCCCGTCGGGTAAGCGCACCACGCCGGCCACTGGTTGGCCCGCCTGCAGTTCGAAATCGATCGTCACCTCTTCCTCATCCGACCGGACCGAACGCGAGAGGACCGGCTGATACCCGGCGGCCTCGATCCGGATTTTCCAGACTTGACCGGGTTCGGAGAACTCGACGCGATACTTCCCATCCGTAAACTCGGGTCCCTGCGAATCCTCGGACGCGCCGGAATCGGGTGCGTAGAGGCCGACAGAGCCGACCATGAAAGACTCGCCAGGATGGTCAGAATACACGACACGCTCGAACCACGCGGGGCGATAGCCCCACGTCACCATCTCTCGGCTGTCGACCGTACGGACCATACCGCGCGAGACGTCGAATTCGTCGATCGGTTCTTTTGTCTGGGCATCGACGACACGGCCCGAGATGCTAAGTGGCGGTAGCAGCGAAATCTCGTGTTCCTCCTCTTGGGCCCGCAGAACCTTGTCGACGACGCGCATATAGCCTTTCTTTTGAAACCTGAAGGTCACGTCATCCTCGGGTGCACCGTCCCACACCCATTGCCCCTGTTCGTCCGTCTGCTTTGGCAGTGCGAGCTCCGTCAATGAGCTACTCGCTTTCCATTGCACGGGGCTGACCGACGTCCCGGCTACCGGTTTGCCGTCGCGGTCGACTACCCGCACTCGCAACACGCGGCCCTTGGCAAGCTGGAAATCGACCGGTCCCAGGTCCGGCCCCACCACAACCTTGCGCAGTTGGGGAGCCAGCCCGGGGGCACCGACCGTCAACAACATCGGTCCCCGACGCAGGTCGCGCAGACGATACTTACCCTGCGAGTCGGTCTCGATCGGGCCGCCCATCTCGGGGCGAGCGGCGGTCACGGTATCTCCGGCAATGGTCAAGGTCCCTGCGCTTTGATTCACGGTCCCTGTGGCGCCTGTAACCGTGAGCGTGCCAGAAACGTAACTGAAATGCATCCCTCTCCCTTTCACGACGCGTACACCGGCTACGGGCGCGCCGTTGGGATCTGTGACCGTGCCCTCGACCGTGATCCCTTTCTGCATCACCGACACGACCTCCTGCTTTTGCAGTTGCCCTGGCAGTGTGGCATCTTGGAACAGTATCTTATTCTCTAGATAGTCGTCATGCTGTATCATGATCCCCAGATTTCCCACATCCTTCGGCAGCACCCTGCAATTCCATCTTCCTTCCGTGTCCGTTTCTGACCTCTGTACGCGCATGGACGGACGCACGTACTCCTTCGGGACAGGCGGAGTCGTAGCGACGACTGCTACCCGCGCACCGGGGATCGGATGCCCCTGTTCGTCATGCACGATCCCGCCGATCGGCACGCCCTCGTGCAGCGTGAACGTGAACTCGGCAGGAATCGAATCGTCCGGTTGCACGCCCCATGCCCTCTCCAGCGGCACGTACCCCTTGGCAATGGCCCAAACACGCAACCGCATGCCAGGTTTCTTCGGCACCTCAAACAGGGCCACGCCGTCGGCATCGCAGGCGTGTTCCGTCTTGAGTTCTTTGCCTTGAGTATACTCGGTCAGCGACAGCTTGGCGTCGGCGATCGGTTTGCCCGATGCGTCAACGACCCGCACGCGCATCTGACCGCTGTCGGTAGCCTTGGCGGGCTGTTCTTGCGCGCGGGGCGGCGTAGGCTCAACTGCCGTTGTGATCGATTCGGCCGTGGCGTCGATTCGGGCCAATTCGACCGAACCGATGAGGATCGTCAACGCGGCGGCAATGCCCAGCAGCAGTGTGCGAGTTGGCCGGCGATAGCAACAGCGTGGGCTTCCGGGACTCTGATCGATATGGGCCAGCCGCTGTTCGATCTTCGAGCTGCGCACTACCGCCAATCCCAATGCCAGCCGGTGGACGCGGATCAGCCTGGCGGCCAAGTCGATCAGCGCGGTGCCGTACTCCCGATGGTTCCCCAACCAGTGGACGCAAAAGTCGTCGCAGGCCCGTTCGCGCGCCGTTCGGATCGCCCTGTCCGACAACCAGGCCAAGGGATGGAACCAGTAGACCACCTGCAACCCGCTCAGCACCGATTGCCACAACACGTCGGCCCGCTGGACGTGGGCCAGCTCGTGGACCAGGATCGCGCCGCGCTGTCCGGGCGTGATCTTGGCTACCATGTTGCTCGGCACAAGAATCATCGGACGAAGCCAGCCGACGACCACCGGAATGTCGATCCGCTCACTCTGGGCCAATTGTACCTGGCGACCGATTTCCAACTCCCGGCACCAGCGGTCCAGGGCCTTGATCCATCCGGGATCCGTCAACTCCATGCTCGAGCGCCGCAAGGATCCGACCGTCCAAAACGCAAACGCCAGACGCACCGCAACGATTGTGCCCCCTATCACGTATGCCCACAGCAGCCATGTCCGCCAGGCGATTCGTTGCGGATCCCCTGCAGCAGCAACCGGCCCGTCCGATAGGTTGCTTCTCTCGGCCGGCGTCTCAGGTGCAATCTCACGTCCCTGTGTCCGGGCGATTGGCTCTATGGCGGTCTTCGCCATGTCCAAGTGGTTAGCCGGGTGAGTCGTTTCGGTCGCCATCGCGGAACGGCTCGCCTCAGTCATCGCCGTCTGGGGTGGCAGACATTCGATCCGAAGTCGCGGAAAGGCAAGCGTCGCCAAAGGCAGCAAAGCCAATCCGATCAGGCAGGCGTTCCATACGGAGGAACACGCCAGCACGTGGCGACTGCGCAATGCCCGATCCAATAACAAGGCGGCAACCATAAGCAGCGTGGCCTTCACGGCGATGTCCACGCCAACCGCCCACGCCCGGTCCGTTGCGAGCACTTGTGCCAGTATGACGTCACTCATGGCTGATCTCCTTGGTCTTCTTCTTGGTCGGAATCGGTTCTGGACCGCCTCAATGCATCGAGTTTCTCGGCCGTGATGTGTTCGTCTTCCAGCAGCCGCACCATCAGGGCCTCGGGTGAACCGCTGAAGAAGCGGGCCAGCAGATTTCGGATCGCCTTGTCTTGGGCCTTGCTACGCGCCACCGCCGGACGATAAACGTGGGCCTTCCCTTCTTTACTGCGACGAACGTACGCCTTCGACTCGAGCACCCGCAGATGGGTCCGGACGGTCGAGTCGTGTGGCCCGTCCGGCAGCGCCTCGCGGATCTTCTCCGCCGTGCCGGAACCGAGATCCCAGAGAACATCCATGATCTGCGCCTCGCGTTGAGTGAGGATTTTTGATGTCGGTCGTGCCACGCGCGGGCTCCTTTCTGTTAGATAACTAACGGATTCTACCAGCCCAGCGGGCCTCGGTCAACAAGTGTTTGTTAAGAAACTAACAGATCGGGCCAGGGGAATGACGTAACGTGTTCCTTAATAGTGAGTTACGCGATCCAAGAAAAACCTGCGCAGGAGACGTAACGCTTCCCTCGTTAGTTGTTTGAGGGACTCGACATGCCCAAGTTCCTTCTGCCGCCTCTGAAGTCGAGTGGCCCCATAGTCCCGGGATTATGTGTTCCCGGAATTATGGAACCGTGTCGTAGGCAAGCTTAAGATCGTCGAGATAGACCGATCCTTTGCCGGCGCCGACGCCTTTCGAACCGACCACCATGAAGGCGACGAACACAATATCGCCCTCCGCGGCGAGTTCCAGGGACGTGTCGAAGGTCTGCCAGCCGGGTACGCCGCCACGCAACAACGTGCCGTACTGGACCTTGGTAAACGTACTGTTCGCCAAGACCACCGAGACCTGGAATTTGGGATCCAGCGTCGAGGTATCCACGGCACCGGATAAGCGCACGGCAATTCCGCTGGAATCAGGCTGCGGGTCGACCCGGGTGATGATGAACGTGCTGGCGTCCTCGATCGTCTGATCGTCTTTGATGTTCCAGCCAATTGGATGCCACCGGAGACTGTGGGAACCGGTGTGGGCACGCTCCTTGGTCACGGCGATGGCATTTCCGCCGAGGCTCGAGGTCAACCAAGACTTGGGGCCCATGACGTTGTTGGCTGCTTCTGAAAGGTCTCCGGCCTCGAATCCTCCGTTGGAAAGTCCGCTGGCGAGCTGCCGCGGTTCAACCAAGGGCAAGGGCCGGAGTTCACCGCGGCGGTAACTCGCCAGCGAGTTCTTCAGCGTGTCGTAGCCCGGCTTCTTGGCGCCGTCTTCATACATCAGCCCCAGAGACGTCAGGTAGCGCATGAAGGGTTCGTGCTCCAGGAGTGCTTTGTCGAGAAAGCCCTGTAAGGCTTGCTTGGTATGCGCATAAGGCCAATCGATATGCGACAACCACGAGATTCCGAGGATTCGGTCTTCCTTGCCTACTAGCCAGGCAACCAACTGTTCGATGAATTGGGCCTGTAGCTCGGGCGAGGAATCGATCGATTTGTGGGTCGCGCAGCCGATCTCGGTAATCAGGACCGGCTTGGCTGAAGCCAGACGCAAGATGTCATCCAGGGCGGCGGCGAAGTAGTGGGGATGGTCCGGATCGAGTGCTTTGGCCGTGGGGGATTTCGACAGCGAACTATTGGGCGTGTAATAGGTGAAGGCCAGGTAATCACAGTACGGTTCGAGGTCCCGCCAATAGGTCGCGGCGCCGTTGAGAGAGAGCACCACGCCGACGCGAATCTTCGGTCGAACTTCGCGAACGACCTCGGCCCCCTTTCGGACAAAAGCGAGGTATGCCTGCCATTCACTTTTGTGACCGCCAAAATAACTGCCTACCTCGTTGCTAAAATTCAGGAAATCGATGGAGTCCCCGTACCTGGCCAGGAAGGCCTTCAAAAAGGCTTCCCAGCGGACCAGCAGCTCGGGATCGTCAAAAGGCTTTCCTTTGAGGTATTTTGGAATATGTTTCTGATCCATGTGGACCGTCGTATTGGTCAGCGAGATGGCATAGCCCTTCTGCTTCAGACTCTCTAGGTGTTTCTTGAACGGATCGTTGTCTGCAAAGTCCTTCCAGAAATAGGCGCCCGGCTGGGGCTCCTTCCACTGAAAGATCGTGGTGAAGAAATCCAGTTGGAACTCCTCGGCGATAGCCCGATCCTTCGTGTGATCTTGGCTCGGGACCCCATTGAGCCCGATAGGAATGGTAGTTGCCTTGTCCGCCTTCTGATCTTCCGTGCTCTTGTCTTCCGTGCTCTTGTCTTCTGGGCCGACCCCGATTGCAGTCGATGCAAACCATAGGGCCACGGCAATGAACGAAAACGTGCATCGTAGTCTCAGCTTCTTCATGGTCACTTCTCCCAATGGTTAACCACGCACGGCGTAGCCGGAATCGATTCTCGGCAACCAAGGTGGTAAAGGCTACAGTGGGTATTCGCCGCTGGTCGACGAATCTTGGGTGATTTTGCCGTTTTTTCTTGCCGCTCACGCATGAAATGCATCAAATCTCCTGTTTTCAAGGGTGTGGCGCAAATCGCGTGCCAAAGCAGGGTAACTCATCTGGGAAATGCGGGTACAGTCTAATCCCAGAC
>SDBV01001211.1_pt1 | contig 38740 bp, 40 predicted proteins | sample 2277081 | NCBI WGS metagenome assembly SDBV01 (sample SAMN10402039, study PRJNA504765) | marine sediment metagenome | isolation source: marine sediment core GS10_PC15, 223 cmbsf | place: Arctic Ocean: Southern Knipovich Ridge | collected 2010 | reverse complement strand
ATCATATACCTTTAACACTGCGGATTATATTATCAATGAGGATGATACGTAAAGATAGCTACAACCGTATTATATGTTTTAGTGATATTCCTTAAATCTATAGCTACTACTCTTTATTAAGATGTTCTATCGTTTCAGAAATATATTCTTTAGAAACTTCAATTAATCTTTCATTTCTTTTAAGGCTATTAAAATATTTTGAATTTAAAATATAATTACAAAAAGGTGGAAATATTGTCGTGTCCTTTACAAGCATTAAAGGTTTAACAAAAGATTCTGTTAAAGGTATTTAATTACTATATGAAAATTTATCTTTTTTCAACAAGATAAAGAAACTCTTTTACATGAATTTTCCTTCCTCTCAAATTTCGGCTTCCACGAAAAGTATTATATTTTGTTTCTAAAACTTCAACTTTTCCAATTTTCCCAAGCATATGTTTCATCTCGTTAAGAGAAATAAAACCTTCAGAATTAAAAGATATTAGCAAATACTTTGCTTTTAATTTATTGACAAGATCTTTAAAAGATTGATATGCCTCTGTCCGTTTGTTGAATGATGACCTATTCCAATCTACAGGTATTCCTGAAACATTACTTATTTGCTTTGGCTTAATATAATCATAAATTAAATTTAGCATGAAATAATTCGATCCATATGGATGTTGATTATAAGGGGGATCTAAATAAGCTACATCAACTTCATTCACACAATCAGCAATTATATTTGAATCACCCCGATGTATCTCAACTTCACATTCATAATCACTAAAAATTGGGAATGGCAAATGGATATCTCCAAGAATTCTCAACAGAGCATCTCCATTGTTTCCGCCATATTTTCCAACACCCTTCTCAGAATCCTTATAAAATCCTTTAAAAACACCTGAAGTATTAGCATGTATAGAAGCTTCTGAAAATAACGGAGCTAGAAAAAAATGTTTATACTCATCCGGAATAATTTCTATATATTGTCTTGCTGTATCAATATATCTCGCGTTTCTTTGAGTATAAAAAACCCTCTCTCCTTCAACAATCTTTCTATCATTTTTAGGCGCATATAATTCTGAAATAAAACCATCCTTTAATGGCTTATTTTCTAATTTAAAAATTATGTCATTATAATTTTCTTTTAATTTCTTTATATTAATATCAGAAATATTAGAAAGATAGCATCTGTTTATTATTTCAGAATATTTTTCAAGGTCATTTACAACCAATTTACTAGAATATTTTTTTAAGTATCTTGATACAATACCCGATCCGGAAAAAACATCAAAAACTTCTAATTTGTCTTTTTTCAAAGCACTTCTAACTTTTTCTAAGCCGTTACCAATAAACGAAAGGAGACTTCGTTTATTTCCTATATATGTTATTATTTGCTTATTTAAAAAATCTTTATTTTCTTCTTTATAATCTTCAAATAGATATAAAATCTTCGCATTACTCAATTTAAACCTCTTTATTTGGCTATTTTATCTAAAAATATATTCTCTCTATGGTATTTAAAATACCCTTTCATATTATCACAGTTTTTAATTCTTATTTGCTTATCTTTAAATTCAAATTCTATATTACCTTGTAGACATTTTTCATTTAATTTATTACCTCTTAGTAATAATATTCTATAGCCACAACCTGTCAATCAGTTTTTTATAAGGAATCAATTAGATCTTTTATTTTGCATCAATCTTTTAATATTTCTTTCAATGCTTCGATAAAAGTACTTCTTTTTTTTATTTCTTCATGATCGTCATCAATAAAATTCATTAATTTTTGTGCTTCTAAAACCATTCGAAGTTTCCTTACCAAATTCATAAACTCAAGCTGATCTGATTCTGCACGCGTTTTTCTTGCTGCTGCTCTTTCTTTATCAGCCTCGGCAAATAATTTATTTATTCTTGCAATAATTTCTTCGTTTTGAAGCCCTTTCTGTTTTAATTGCTCTTTAAGGTTATTTATTGAATCTTTTAGAATATCAGTTGCTTCCTCTCGTATTGTTGTTCCGCTTTGATCATCTATGACAGTATCAAATACATGATCCATAATCTTCTGTAATTTTGGGCCTATTCTCTTTAAAAATTTATCTATTTTTTTAAGTTTCCTTGTTTCAGGTGTTGGCAGTATTTTTTTATTACTTTTAATAATTGCATTTTTCTCATTTATGGCATTCTGTTGAGTTACAATTGTTTTTCTCATTTCAACAAACGCTTATTGAGTCAGCCAAATCAGAATTTATCAAATTAGCAATTTGAAGGACACCATATTCTGAAAATACATACGGTGGTGATCTTCTTCCTCCCCAAGTTGAAGTTGAAGTTGAAGTTGAACTTGATGTCGCAAATTGAGACTTCAAATCATCGAATTCTAATTTTGTGAGTTGAAACATGAAATCATTGGGAAATTTCCCGATATTTCTTTTCACTTTTTCATTGGTTTTCATTGTTTAATATTTGCCTATTATTAAGATTCTTTTCAATTACTTTTATTGTCTCCTTGTATTATTTATATATAAAGTAATTCATCATTGTTGATTTCTGAATATATCAAGCAAGTCAGGCATAAATCTTTTAGCTCCTCTATCTGGATCTGGAATGACTGTATAATCTGTTATGAATTTCCCCCCAATTTATTTTTAGTGATACCTGTTTGGTTTCCGGTAAATCATTTACCATATCTTCTATAGCTTTTATTCTTTCATCATGGCTCGGGTGGGTACTTAACCAATTCAAATACTCCGGTACTTCTTCACCCTGTTCTTTTAACCTGTAAAAGAAATCCGATAAAGCCTCCGGATTAAGGCCGGCTTTAAACATAAGCTCTACAGAAGTTTTATCTGCTTCCCGTTCCTGAGACTGGCTGTAATTATTAATCGAAGCAACAGTCAGAAGTTCAGCAGCGAGTTCAAGAAAACCTTCTGCATTACCAAATAGAAACTGAATGATAATAATTGTTCCTATAGATTGAGCAATGCGCTTTATTCCGTGCCTGTTAATTACATGGCCCATTTCATGCGCTATAACTCCGGCAACTTCTTCTGCAGAAGTGGAATTAGAAAGCAATCCGGTAAATACAAAGATTGTGCCTCCAGGCAGGGCAAAAGCATTTGTTACTTCATTATTAACTAATATAATCTTAAACTGCCAGTCGTTATCCGGATCTACATTTTGCTCCAGAGTTACAAGTATTTCATCTATAGAATTCCGAACAAACGTATCATTAAAAGGAGTAAACTCATCCTGCATCTGCAGCATTCCAATTTCCCCTAACTGTTCGTCTAATTCTTTTGGCAGGAGAGAAATTGCTGAATTAAACAAAACCGGGATAATAAGGTATAAGAAAATAAAAAAACCAATTATCAGCCCTGCAATAATAAATTTCTTCATTAAAAGATTCCTATTGGAAGTGTTAATAGTTTTTATCTGTTCGGTTACATGCTCTGTACCTGTCCGTTTGATTTTTCTAAGCAGGCTTTTATCATGAGAAAGAAAGTGAAAACTTTCATTTCCACCGCTTAATTTAAATATCTTACCAGTTGGCTCAATATTTTCTATTTTAATTAAATTGTAGGAGATAGAAAATAATTCACCGTTCGGAGTTATAGACTCCAAACCTGTATCTGTTAAATTTATTTTTACACCGCAACGCCCGGTCTTTAACTTTTCACAAAACAAAGTGCCTTTGTATTCTTTCATGGTTATTATTACTCCCTCAACAATCAAAGCTTAATACTTCAATTATTTATATGCAATAGTGTTGATTTTTAGCAGTACCAATTGCTTTTGTTATAGTAAGCCATTATATAATTTTTATTTAATGATAGAATGTTTTTGTTAAGTAAAGAATTTTAAATATTCCTTGTATCATTTAAGTTAGATCCTCATCAATAAAATCAGGATACAATTTTTTCATACATTCAGGACATATTGAATGAGAAAATTTCAAATCAGAATATTTAGTTATATATGATTCCACTTGTTCCCAATACCCTTTATCATCACGAATATTTTTACAATTTGCACATATTGGAATTAGTCCTTCAAGTTTTTTAATATTTTTTAATGCTAGTTCGAGGTCTTCATTTTTTTTTATAAGTTCTATATGAATTCTACGTAATTGAAGGTGTGTATTTATTCGGGCTAAAACTACTTCATTATTATAAGGTTTTGTAATATAGTCTGCACCACCAATTTGAAAACCTTTTAAAATATCATCAGTTTTAGTTTTACCGGTTAAAAAGAGGATTGGAATATCCCTGGTATTTGGTATTTTTTTTAAAGTTTCACAAATTTCAAACCCATCAATATCTGGTAATGTAATATCCAATAATATTAAATCCGGAGTTCTGGCCTTTGCAGCGGACAATGCAATTGTCCCATTTGTAGTAGGCCGGACTATATAGCCTTCTTCCTCTAAAATAATTTTTAACATCTTTAAATTATCTGTATCATCTTCGACTACTAAAATATTTTCTTTTTTCATATTGCCCTCATAAATTAGTTTAACCAAGAACTGACAATATTTCTTCATATTCAAACTTATCAATTCTCTCTTGTATAGCTTTGGCCAACTCTTTATTCTGTTTCTGAATTTGACCTATAAGATTTTTTATTTTGTCCAGATCAAGATGCTCTATGGCTTGTTTCATCTCTGTTTTCCATACTGTTGAAAGCTCTTTTAACATTTGAGTATTAAGATCACGACTTTGATGTTCCTCTGAATTATTTTTTGAGCTGTCGTCTTCATAAATAAACTCAAGTCCAAGGTGCTTTTGCATAAGTTTAAAAATCTCAGATTCCTTAAATGGTTTGGCAATAAAATCATTGCATCCCACAGCCAATGCTTCTTCTTTTTTATCTTCAAATGCAGCAGCTGTTATTGCAATCACAACAGTATCTTTTCCATGAGACAAGCTTTTAATTTGACGTGTTGCTTCATATCCATTTAATATCGGCATTCTCATATCCATCCAGATCAAATGAGGATGCCAATCTTTGCTTAACAAAACAGCTTCCTGTCCATTAGCTGCTTCTTTAATACCTGTAAAAGCGTAGTATTTACATCGGTCATTGTTAAGAGGCCCCCGGCTATCTCTTCGTTAATTCTCACAACAGCCTGGTCATATTTAGATGAATAATTGGCTATTGTCATATTGATTTGCTCTTTTTTTGATAATAATTCAATGACGTTCTCTTCCATTTTCCTGAAAGATTCCTGGAAAATGCTGAGTAATCTGGAAATCTCATTGATTTTGGACGCATCGTCATTCAGAAGATCGACATGTATTTTGTTTAGGTGTGTATCAGCTTCGGATAATGCATCGTATACTAACTCTTGATCGCTAAAGGTTTTCTCAAAGTTTTTTTCATAAGCTAAAGCCTCGTTTGCATGGATTTGAAGTTCTTTAATGTTATCGACCAATGTATCATACTCCAATTCCTGCGACTTAAAAATATTAGCAATAATTGACGTAGCAATCAGGGCGAGAACGCTAGTCAAAAGCAGCAAAGTTATTTTAGTCAGAATCTTCACAAGGTTAACCTTCGGTTTTTTAAAAGAGTAAATAAAAACTTCTGTTTAATTATGATAGACATTGATCATTTTAAGAAAATAAATGATGCTTATGGACATGAATGCGGAGACAAGGTGCTTATTGGAGTATCACGGAATATTAAGCAAACTCTTAGAGAGCAGGATACAGTTGCACGTTGGGGTGGTGAAGAGTTTCTTTGCAGAATTCCGGGAGGAAACAGAGTAAGAAAAGCCCAATACCATTACGGCTGGGATTGGGGTCCTCAGTTTGTGACTTGCGGGATATGAAAACCTATTAATATTCTTGGTTTTGATAACAGAATAAAGGAAGTATATATAGCGCAGGATCATACAGGAAAAGCAGCAACATCCTTATGCTTATGAATTAAATATTTAAACAGTATCTGCTTTCGTTCATAAGGTTCCAGAGAAATCTTCCAGTTTAAAATTCCGTTTTCATCCGGTATAATATCATCTGCTTCTTTTTCCGGTTTGTATTGGATCTTTAATTTCTCAATTTCTGATATCGGGATTCTTTCCTGTAAATAAATTTCCTTATTATTATTTCCTATATTGCTGATTTTAACAGTAACTGTGTATTCCTTTGTTAAATATGAGCTAAGCATTTTCTTCTTTAATTCCTTTTTAAACACATAACGCTTAACAGAAACTTCATTGTCCGGGCCAAATCCAAGTTTAAATTTTTCATTTGGGCTTACATACATGATAGAGGTCCTGCCGATTTTACCGTAATCTTTAATCAGGTCCACAGGTCCTGCTAAAAGCGGATATTGCGTACTGTTTATGAGGCTGGTTTCAAGTATAACATTCTCAGATAGTTCCGGAATTAGTATAAGCCTCACATCTGCCTTTTCCGTAAATTTAAAAACGTTAACTTTGTACGGCCTTCCATCAGAAAGAACATTTGCTTTAACACTGCTTTTAAATACAAGAACATCCCCGCCATCATCTATACCGGGCATATCAACTTTTTTTGGCTCACCAAGACCAGTAGTCTGAATTTCCTGGTCTCTTGCTTCCACAATAATTTCTGTCTCTTTCTTTTTAATATTAAGAATATCAGAAATCAATCTCGGCGGTTCAGTTCCAAGAGACGGGCGTTCTGTAGAAAACTTAATATCTACATTTTCCCAGTCCTCTCCTGTATTCTGCCATACAGAGCCCCCGCATTCAAAAGATAGTTCATTATTGCTGTTACCCTCCTTTAGCTGGGCTAAATAGGCCGGCCTCCAGCATGCTCCCGGCACAACATATTCAATCTCTATTTCTGTACTCTCCGCAATTTCCGAGATTATATTTATAATTATGTCTGCACGTCTTATAACAGAAGGAGAGTAAAGGTTCGCAAGAGCATCCCTGATTTTTTTAGCTTTTTTAATTTTTTTTCTAAGCTCGCGGAAATTTTCAAGATTTGTTTTATGATATCCGTCTTTATTTTTTATCAGTTTTTCAAGGTATTCATCCAATCCTGCATGATTCAGACCCCATGCAATATCTTCTCCAAGCTCATTCAAATAGTTTTCAAAAATACTATTTAATTCCACTAGTGCTGCATCAATATATTTTTCCTCATTTTTTATCTTTTCTATATCCGAATTAATATCAGCAAGTAATTCCTCATATTCCCTTATCTTTTCCGGCTTATCTTCGGACAATATCTTATATGAACGCTTTACATACACATTTACTATTTTACTGTTCTTGCTATTTGTAAGCTTTGCATTCAATGTTTTATTTACAAGTATTGGAGAAACATTCTCTACTACGAAAGAGCTATTTTCATTTTTCAGTTTTATAGCACCGGCTCTTCTTATATGTGCTCTATCCTCAAAAATTGTAACTTCTGTTATTTTAGTATTAATTATATTCCGCATTCTTATTCCTCCCGCCTGTTGCCGTCTACAAGTTCATTTTTGGATGATATTGTTATGGAATAATCCGCTTTAAGAGCAGCTGTTTTAGAATGTCCAATTTCCAGGTCCCAGTAATAACCTCCCCTTAAAGAGTACTCTGAAGGATCATATTTCTTCCAGACAGGGGTTGTATTTGAAATTGTAATTTTAATGTCCTCGGGTTTTAAATCGGAAATCGGTATTCTTTCCCTTACCTGGATCTTAATAATTTTATCAAGCAAATTTCTTATTTCTAAAATTATAGAATGTTCAAGCTTAATATTACTGCCTACAATTCCGGTTGCTTCCTCTTCAAATTTTATGTTTCTTGCAACCTTAATCCTCTGCTCTACACCAAGGCCGAGTTTGATTATTCCCTTTGGTGCTGTAAATTTTATTCTTCCTGTTGCAGTATAATTCCCGCCTGCAAATATATCGCAGACACCTCTGAGTAATGGAGCTTCCAGCTCATTTTTCATACTTATAAACTTGTAAACACTGGTATTTTCCCGCGGTACTGTTACATAATAAGCCTCAGGTGCAGAATCAAATTTTATCACCTTTATACTATGAAAAATATTATTAGATGGTATATCTACAGGCGCATCTGCTTTATAAGCATAATCAAAACCATTATATGAATCAGCAATAAAATATCCATCCGGCAGATTAATCTTTTTTACAGAAGCTGCATTTCTTTTATGCAGTTCAAAAACAGTTTTATAACTTTCCTTAAATCTTAGGCCGTATTGCCGGCAAATATCAATATATGATTCATCATCTGTAATTAACTTTAATTCGCCACGCACATTCGAATGATAATCCGGCATTCTTAATTTTGAGAAATTTAAGAAATTAGCACTTGCAACAATCTCTTCCGGTTCAAAATTACCATCCATACCGTAATCTCTTCTTTTTCCAATATGAGACATTTCTTTTTCTTTTCTAACTGTTTTTTTTAATTTCCGAGATCTTACCCGCCCTGCCCCAAAAGCGCTTTTGCTGTACATTACAGGAGCAGGCTGCATTTCAGGTGGAGGTGCTGGCGCATCATGTTTTACTTTATCATTAAAGTCCATATCTGTACTGCATGAAATTTCTTCTTCAGCTTCATCAGCTTCCGACTCAATAGAGGATGCAAATCCCCGAACTGTATCTTCCGGCATGGGTGCATCTATTTCCGTACCCGGAGCTTCTATAATCTTTTTCTTTATCTGCGGCTGTTCTATAATACTAAACTCATCATCAAAATCCGAGTACAGCTCTTTTGCACCAACGGGTGCTTCTCTATAACCTGATTTTTTTACAGGCCTCTGTCTCCTGCCAATTCTGAGGCTTGCAAGTTCCGGCAGGTCTGCCCAGCTCTGGGGCAATGCAGTGGAAAGTGTAACATTTACATTTTCCCAATCCTCACCTGTAAACTGACAAACCATAGCTCTTAATGCTAATTCTGCGTTTGAATAATCCCTGTCCAGATGAAGCATATACGAAGGCGCCCAGCATGCACCCGGAACCATATAATTAAACTGAATTTTTGTATCCGGAGGAAAAGAAGAACCCGCTAAAGTAATGATACAGGCTTTTTTTAATGTGTCCTGATTATCTTTTTCTTTTGCAGTCATCGTTTCTTTTTTATCTGCAAGGTCAAAAATTATTTTTTTTTCATTACTTAATTCTATTAGTTTTTCTTTTTTTTTCTTTATTAATTCGGTTACTTTATTGATTTTTAAATCAAGAAAATCCATTCTTTTATCTAAAGGGGATTTTACCGGCCCTGCTTTTTCATCTACATGTCTTTCTTTTATCCTGCTTACAGAAAGTAGTTTTATCCAGTAATCAAGCTGTTTGATTTCATCTGTAATTTTCATTATTGCATTACTTGATTTTTCTATTTTAGCATCTATTTCCGAAGCAGCATCTAAACTTAAGTCCGGTTCTTCAATAATTATTTTATAGTCCTTTGCAGCAGGTAAATCATTTTTTTCACCATTGTTGGAAATAAGTTTTACTTTAACAGTGCTGTCTATTAATACCAGTGGAAGGCCTGTAATTTTAAAAACAACAATATTATTTGAAAATTCTGTTTTCTCAATTAGAGCAGTTCTGGATATATCTGCTCCAGAACGATAAACTGTTACATCGGTTATTTTTGATTCCAGATTAATCATTATTTACTCCATAATTAAGCTAATTGTTAATAGCATAATTTATATTCTTGTTACTTACAATAAAAAAAACTACTTCCTCTGGAATTAGCAGTAAGAAAGATCAAGCAATTATATTGACAATGTATCCCGGTAGAAAATTTTATAATATATATGGAGATTAAGAGTTATGAATAAAAAAATTAAGCTCGATGATTTTGAACAAGATATTGAAAACAATAGTGAAAACTATGTACCTGTGTCAAATTTTAAAAAAAAGAAAATTGAATCCATAATTAGTGAAGCAAAGAAAAGTAAAAATATTAATATACGGATTAATAACTACGACCTTGAATTGGTAAAGAAGCGGGCAAAAGAGGAAGGAATACCTTATCAAACACTTGTATCAAGAATTATTCACAAATATATTTCAAACTAATTAATAGAAGAAAGAGATATCTATAATGCTCTTAAGATACTGCATAAATAATTTTTTAGTTTTTTAGGTTTAATTTTAGACAGTTATGATTTATACTAATTAATAATTATATTTAAAAAAAGGAGCTATTATGAAAAAGATAATATTAGTAATATTCTTACTTATTTCAGGAATAGCAGGCTTTACCGAAAGTGATAATTTATTTCAGGTTAGGACAGGTATACTTGTTAAAATAGATCCTGCATCCGCGTTTACTCCGAATTATGCAGTATATCCAGGCCCCACACCGGATGAAATTCCTGATGAAATGGCTGCAGCCGAATTTGAAGAGATGTTTCTTAATAAAATAACAGACGGTAATGATAAAGCTTTTGTTTTAAGTATATATACAAAGAATGATGGTATTTACACATTAAGGAATGATTTAATGCTAAGTACAATAGATACTTCCTTAATTAAAGAACGGGTAATAGGTGATATTAAAAGAAAAGATAAAGCCGTATTTTTTGATAATTATGATTTAGACAGAGAAAGCGGTATCTATTATGTCAAAGATACCATAGACGATGAACAGCTATCTTTAATTTCCAGAGATGTCGCAAAATTTATTTTCTGGAACTTAATCCTCGAATATAACACAGACAATGAAATCTATACAGGTGTGGATATAAGCGGAATGCCCATGCCTCATGGCTTCCCCCGCGTTTTTGAACCCAAAACACGTGCAAATTTTGACCTTAGCATTGGCTGGGGTAATGTTTATGACAATAATATAACTTTAAGGTTCTCCATTAATCTTACTAATCTTGTAATGCCTTCTCTGGAAGTAGCTGTAAAATATAACTTTGAAACGGATAGTGACACATTTTCACCATTTGTCGGTGGTTCATTATACGGGGGCCTGATAGACGGATTTCCTATCGGAATTGGTGCGATAGGCGGTATAGATTTTTTTCCTCTGGATGAAAACAGTAATAACAGACAATTGTTTTATTCTCTGGAATCAAGAATAGGCGGCGTTTTGTTTGCAAGCACTTATTTTGATAAAGGAAGAAGAAGGGGAGGTATCTGGAAAGATACTTCATGGCTTTTAGAAGGCGGGCTTTACTTTGCAACAGGGTATATAAAATACGAGTAGAAGTTTACAGAGTAAAAAAGAGGTCCCGGTTAGAATCAAAAACTATTCTGTTAAAATCATAATTACCGGTATCTAATATCAAATTCATTATTCTTCAATCATTAAAAGCATCTAATAGTTGTTCTAGTTTCTCAAATTCTATAAGTTTTTCATTCTTCCTATTTTCATTACCACTATTTTCAAAAGACCAATTATATTTATGAGGGATATAGATGCAATTTCCTCCTAAGTTTAGGACTGGTGAAATATCAGATTTAAAGGAATTACCAATCATTAAAAATTCTTTAGGCTCAATTTCTAAATGATTTAACAACTTTTGATAATTATTTTCTTTTTTATCGCTCATGATTTCAATATGGTGAAAATAATCTTCAAGTTTTGAGTTTCTCAACTTTCTTTCCTGGTCCAGTAAGTCCCCCTTGGTGGCAACAATTAATGAATATCTTTTGGATAGTATTTTTAAAACATGCTCAACTTTATGGATTAGAACAACCGGTTTTTCGATTAAATCTTTACCAATTAAAACAATTTTCTCAACTTCCTTAGGTTTGATTTTATAGTCAGATATGATGAGGGCGGTTTGAATCATAGACAGGGTAAAGGCTTTTGCACCAAAACCATATAATTCAATATTCTCGATTTCGGTTTTTAGGAGCTGTTCTTTTATTTGTCTAGCGGGTAAATACCCGGATAGCAAAGTGCAGAAATTTTCTTCTGCTTCGTGGTAATATACCTCATTTTCCCACAAGGTATCATCCGCATCAAAGCCGATATATTTTATAGATTTAAAATTAATCAAAAGTTCCTCCGGGGTTAAAACTTATTTCTTCTATCTGTAAGTCATTCCTGAAATAAGAACCTCATAGAGCTAATCTGATAAGTATTTTTCTCTCATTCTGAATTCGACCACTAGCTAAATGCATAACTATTTATCAAAGTTTAACATCTGGTCAATATGAGCTGTACACACGATTGTTGAATCATAGAGAACTAAAATTGAATTAATTGCTTTCCGCTTTTTTATTTTCTGTTTTTTTCTCAGGTGTATCTTTAACAGCAGTTGCTGTTTCTTTTTTAGTGTCTGCAGTATTTGCTATTTTACCAGGAGAACTGGTAATATCCGACTTTTTGTTGTCTGTAACATAAAAACCGCTGCCTTTAAAAATCACCCCGGTTCCGCCAACAATTAATCTTCTTACCTGCCCGCTGCATTCCGGGCAAATTGAAATAGGATCTTCTGTAATTCGCTGAAATCGCTCAAAAACTACATCACAACTTCTACATTTGTAATCATAAGTAGGCATCTTAGTACTCCTTGAAATTGATAAATAAGAAAAAAGACGTTATAGGTAATATAAGAAATTTATCAATAAGCGTCAAGTAATAGCAATTTGCACCAAAAGGGCATAATAACGATGTTAAAGAAAACCTGAGATCTCAGGCTGCAAAACATACCCGCAGGGCACAAAACGCCACCGATGCAAAACAGATATAACGTTTTTTGATATATTATTATTATTATGTTCTGACACCACAAGGGTGCAGACGTGCATCGATAGCGTATTTTCCCGCCTGATAGCAGAATACCTGTTTTAACAGCACAAAATGCTTTGTTTCCGGAGGATTGTAAGTACTGAAAGTGAGGATCTATACTGTAAGTTAATAAAAATAATTCCACTACATTAAGGTATAAACACTCATCCCTGCCATAAATATCAGCAGCAGGGAAAATAACAATGGAAATAACCGCAGTTCTTTTCTGATAAAATAGACAACAATACATGCTGCCGGTATAGCCGCAAGCAATATCATACTAAGTGTACGCGGTTCTGACACGAGCATAGCCACTATCCAGAACCATACAACAATAGGCGATGCAAAGAGCTGCACAAGAACCATTAACCAGCTGAACTTTTTCGCCATGTGTATTAGAAACCGGATAAATCTTGGTACCGCAGAAATGAGCAGCGGCAGCAAATATAAGAGCGCCGTAAAAAGTGATTCATGATAGAGAAAATCAGGTGCCACGGGCATCTTATAAAGATCTGTAAACCATAAAAAATCGAGGGCTCTAAATGCCTGCGGATCATTTCCGGCAAAAGCCCTGAAAAAGAAGTAAGATACTGCTGCAGGAAGCAGGAGGCAGAGCATCTTTAAAATATATAACGCATCCTTTTTACATATTTGTTTTAAATACTGATTCGCACTGTTCTTGAATACTCTTTTAGAATGATCACTTAGAGTGTTAATATCGTTTTTAACTTTAAGCTTTTTAATAAAGGCTCTAAATAATCCGAAGATGTGAAAATAATTTTTAGCTGGCAGTATAATTTTCTCACTCTTATTTTTTTCATCAACAGTATTTTTTATTTTATTTTTATATAAAAAATCAGACAGGGATTTTCCGGTAATTTCATACTTAACAGTGCATTTCCTATCTTTTTTAAAATCAAGCTGAGCAATCCTTACATCACTTATAATATGCTCGGAGAATATTTTAAACAGAAAATCATTATATGGCAAATTCATTAAAGCATTCTGCTTAAGCTTTATAAGATATTTTTCTTTTTCCAGGGTTAAATAAGGATTAAAAAACCATTTTCTGCTTTGCGCGAAAAATAATCCTACATCCTTAAGGCTTTTATATGTTCTTCCGGAAAGGTCTTTAAAAACACGTTCAGGAAAATAATGATAAAATACCCTTAATAAAGCCTCATTATTTACCTTCTTAAAAAAAACACATTTATAATCTTTAAAATTATCCTTACTGTGGATTTTTATAATAGATGTAAGCTCTTCTATTTTTTTACTGATACTTTTAAGGATTTCTCCCCTGGCAAATTCTTTTAATTTTCTTAAAGAGTATTCAAACTGAAAAATCCAGAATTGTATATCGTTAAGCTCAGCCTCCTTCCATACTTCATCCAGAGCGTGAAAGAAGTTTATTACGGCTTCTGCAATCTGCTCCTCGCAGAAAAAATCAAAAACTAAGGCCCCTATCTCAACAGGTTTTTCAGGTATAAAATATCTTAGTATTGCTTCCTTAACATACCTTTTGCCGTATTCATCATAATACTTCACCATTCTGTTAAAAATATTTTTAGCTTCTATATCTTTTACCTGAGATACCCACCTTAAAAGCATATCATGACCGGATTTATCTTTTACAAGGTGCTCATACCAGCTGTCATCCTCCTCTATATACTTAACAAGATTCAGTTCATTTCTTATAACAGTTTTACCTGTTTTAATAGGAAAAACTTCATTAATAGATTTATAAGTAACAGTCACATAAGGGGATGTTAACGACTGGCGGCCCTCCACAGAATCCGGTATGGAATTGAGTATCCACAAGCCCCTGCCCGCATCCGTAAGACGCTCAGTTAAATTGATCCGGGTCATACTCTCTAATACAGATTCAATCTTTTCCGGAAGGTTTAAAAGGTTTTTTACATTGATTTGTCCTGTCTCCCTGTCCAGGGGCAGCTGCGTAGGATCTGACAGAGAAGCCCATGACATAAAACTCATACCCAGACCGTAAAGGTCTGAACCAGTCTGCGCCTGTCCCATCATCTGTTCCGGAGCCATATAACCAAAGGTTCCCACAACAGTATACATTGTGGAGCTGGATACCAGTGCGTGTTTTACTGCCCCGAAATCAATCAGAAAAATTCTTCCATCGTTGATTATAATATTCTTCGGATTGATGTCCCTGTGTATTACAGGAGGTACTCTTTTGTGAAGATAATCAAGGATATTTAGAGCTTGTGACAGATAGTCCTTAAAATCATCAGAAGATACAGTTACTTTTTGCTCAATCAGCTCCTGAAGTGTCCTGCCTTTTATGTATGTTTGAACAAGCGCAGGATTTCCCTCTTTCGTTTCAACATAATCCACATAGGCCGGAATTCCCGGATGATTAAGACTCTTTAAAACCTGCACTTCCCTCTGAAAAAGTTCCACTACTTTCCAGTCTTTCAGTTTTTTCATCTGCAGTTCTTTCAGAATTAAAGTTTCACCGGAGTTCCGGCTTTTTACAAGATAGGTTGTACCCATGCCGCCTTTAGCATATTCAGAAAGTACATCATATTTATCAATTTGTGAAATAAATGTTTTCTGCATTTTAGCATAATAGCGGAAATATTATCATACTGCAACTAATACAACAGAAAGGAGTTTAATATTATAATTGTATATTCAGGCAATGTTTTCTTGATAATATCTTAAACAGTATATTAATAATAAAAAACGGCCATATGTTTCCTCTCATATGACCGTTTTCATAGTAAAATGCTATTTTTTGATAGCAAAAATTATAATATTAACAACTAATTATTCAAGCCGTTATGGGCGTTTTGATGTATCAACACCTGGAACCAGAGATTCAATCGTATCATAAAGAACCTGAATAACATAAGTAAAATTATGAATACCCAGACTTCGATCTTCCAGTATTAATTTATAGTTATACAGTCCTGCCATTTCTGCTACTGAACGTTCGGCCGAATTATTACGTATAGTTCTGTAGCTTCCATCTGCATTATAAAATGGTGGATCATTTGTTTGCAAAAGGCCTGTTCCATCCGAATTCACGAAATAATCCAAAAGCCCCTGAACTTCTGCCTGTACTGGTTCGATTTCACCATCCAAGTCATAGTCTTTTTTTCTAATGTCTATATATTCGGTACCGGACGCAAGAGCTATATCAGGATGACAGGAGTTGCATGCTGCAACATTAAGCTTCGGACTCTCATGTACTTCTCCAATAATCTCAAAGGAATGTCCTCCAACTTCGGAACTCATAGAATACCTTCCCTCCGGTAAAGCCATATGACAGGTGACACATCCATCTCTTACAACAATTGAGTGAACGGAGTTTTTATACGTCATGCCAGGGAATTCATAAGCATTTGTACCGGCTAATATATCTGCTTCCGGACCATGATGCGGTCCAAAATGAGATGAGACTGCATCTATAGCAGTTGGTACAACAGTAGTAGTTGCATCCCGTCTTGACTGGTGACAGTTAGCACATAGATTACCTTCACCAAAATCTACAGTAACTCCGTTGGCAAGAACCACAGGCTCTACAGTTCTGGTTGAGAAATCACCAGTTGCATGAGGAGCATGACATGTAAAACATCCAGGTTGTGACGGGTACTCTACAAAACCCTCCACAGTTCCGGTGTTTACAAATTCTATGAAACCTTCGTTTGTATGACATTTCTGGCAGCCAGATCCATTTGCATAATATGCATTCTTTGTATGATGTTCATAACCATTTTTATGGCCGGAATTATCATAACCTTCTCTGGCACCAAGAACCGGATAATCCGGCGTACCGCTGTGACAGCTACTACATGATGCAAGAAAACCGAATTCATCTGTTTCAGCCTGTCCTTCTGCAAAAACCTGCAAAGGCAGAAACAATCCCAACAAAATAACAGTAAAAATCAAACATTTTACGGAAGTACCTTCTTTTTTCATCAATTACTCCTTAAAAAATGATAAGATAAGCTAAATACCTTTTCTTTTTTTTATGTTATAAAATTTAGTAAGCGAATGATACTCAAGCGCAATCCTCTAGATAGAATCATAAGAGAACATATAATTTGAGTCAAGAACTTTTTAATAAATTTGGAATTTAATTAATAAATAATTTTTCCATTTTGTTGATGGATGCAACCGCAAATCCTTTTCGGTACTTAAATATAGAGATCCCTGTCGAAATTCCTTCAATACAAAATATTGTATATGTAAGTTTTGCAAATTTAAGCATTAAATAAGAAAAATACCTATATAATCAATATATTTTTTAATAGTATAAAATAGTATACATAAAAGGATATTTTCAATATATTAATATATCATGAAATATAAAATGGGACATGTAGTAAAAATTGTAGATATATCAGCAAGAAGAATTATGGAATATGAAAAAATAGGATTAATAAAGCCATTACGGGAACCGAAAACAAATGATAGACTTTTTTCGGACTTTGAAATTAGGCAGATTAAGAAGATTAAAGATTTAATTCATATGCATAGTTTTACATTAAAAAGTTTGATATATTTATTAAACATAGCTCCCTGCTGGAAAATATTTAGCTGTAAAAATGCCAATTGTGCGGCTTATTTAAATGTAAAAAATAAATGTTGGAAGAGTGCAAATAAAATTAAAATTGGAAATACAGGCAAAGGTTGTTTTGGTGATTGTATGAAATGTGCAATTTACTTAGCATCAAATAAAATAAAAGTAATGAAAATACTGGAGAAACCTAAGGTAAGAAAGAATAATAAAAAAAAATATCTTGTGGAACTAATCGCTAAATAATTTATTTTAATTGACATACTGAATAATAGTAATTTAAACTTAGTATTATTAGAAAAAAGGAGAAAAAAAGTGTTTTGGAAAAATACAGATGGTTTAAAAAATATTATTCTTGAACTAATATTTCAGATACTTACCAAATACTTAGTAGTTGGATTGTTAAGCTTTCAAGTCATGCTCAGTGAAAAAGCACAGGAAAACCTGAATGATATTGGAAAAAATCCGGATATTAAACTTATTTGTTGTAGATGGAAACAAATTCGTTAAAACATGTTGGGGGCAGGCGTGGAACAGGAACCTTGAAAGATATTCAAGCTATACAAACCGGACAGGCAGGCGCCGAAGTCATATAAGAAATGGATTAATCGCAGAGTATTTCTCCATCAGGGGAATACCCGGGAGTCAACTACGCAACAGCTTATAAGACCGCTTCTGAGGTTTTGATTATACTTGTTTACAATTATAAGTTTTACTATTGATGTAATAGTAAAACTTATAACCTTCTACTGTATTTAAAAAATGTTAATAATTTTATTTTTCTGCCTGATCATAACAATCTTGTCTTTTTTCTTCCAATCCTAATTGTAATGCAGCTAAAGCAATTTCGTCATCTCCTGCTTCAGCTTTTGCACTTTCCATTCCCTCATCATAAGCTTTATCACATGCTTTTTTAGCCAATTGTACTCCAGGATCGCTTACACATGAACTAATAATACCAAAAACTAGAATCATTATTGCAATAATAATAAAATATTTCTTCATATTGTTCCTCCTGATTATATAATTAAGAATATATTAATAATGTCTGAATTACAAGAGTTATTTCAAAATTTACAATAAATATTATAACAGATTTGGAATGAGCCATGATATGTTAGCAAATATTTTTTCTCACGTTAATAATTTGATAGATAAAAATACTAAAAAGCTTGTATCTGCATTCAATATGTCGAAAATAAAATTTCAAATAATAAAAAATAGTTTCCGCTTAAAATTAAAATATACATGAAGAATATTTAAAATATCTGGAAAGTATAAAAAAATAATGAATCTTTAGAATACAAAATATCAGATACGATTATTATTTATTCCCTTTATAACGAAAAAAGTTATTGACTATTTATATAAATTAATTAGAATATTAGTCGATATGCTGAGCTGTGCATATCGACTAATATTAAGGGGTGTAAAATGAATAATACCGGTTTTAATCTTGAACAATCAATTCTTTCTAAAACTGTAAAGGTTGAGGATAGGTTATACCTGAATTGCATGGAAGCATTTAAAATAGCAGAACAATTTAATGAAAAAATCAGCCGCATAGGCAAAATCTGTAATCAAAAAAAAATCAAATTACAAAAATGTCAATTAGGCTGTTTTTAATATAATAGTCGTGCTTTAAGGATGGAGAAAGATAAATGAAGTTATTCCCTAAATTTAAGGCCTGGGTTTCCGGACCAAATTCGGAAGGGGTGCTTGGAGACGGTAAACTGCGTCTTCTTGATAGAATAAATACAGAATCCTCTCTAAAAAAGGCAACAGATAGTTTAAATATAAGCTATAGGAAAGCATGGGATGACATAAAAAAAACAGAAAAATATCTTGGTTATAAATTGCTGCATAGATTTCGTGGGGGCAAATTGGGCGGCAAAACTATTTTAACAGAAAGGGGCAAAGAAATAATTAAAGCATATTATTTATTTCATGGTGAGTTAAAAAATATCATAAATAAATCATATAACAAACATTTAAAAAATGTTTTAGAGAAATAGTCTTTGAATAAATTAGCTTTGAATCTTCCCGGATATATAAAGAAAGGAGAAAAATTGGTCAGCTACGAAGAAGCGATAAATATTATCACAAATTCTGCGATGGTGTTAGATGCAGAGAAGGTATCTTTAAGAGTATCCTTAAATCGAATTCTTGCAGAAGATATTATTTCTGACATAGATATGCCGCCTTTTGATAAATCTGCAATGGATGGATATGCATGCAGGAAAAGTGATCTCCGGCATATGCTTACTGTAATAGAGACTATCCCGGCTGGTTCTTTGCCGGAGCATAAAGTATTAAAATATGAATGTTCAAAAATTATGACTGGCGCAATGATACCAAAAGGTGCAGATTGTGTTGTAATGATAGAAAACTCTAAAAAAGTGAGTGAAAACGAAGTCTCTTTGAATGATGCAAACTCCAAAGTAAATATTTTTTATAAAGCAGAAGATATACGAAAGGGGGATGTTCTGTTATCTAAAGGTACATTGATAAAAGCACAGCACATTGCGGTGCTTGCAAGCGCAGGCTGTTCTAAAGTTCCCGTCGCACAAATACCAAAAGTCGGCATAATTGCTACGGGCGATGAACTCGTGGAACCATGGGAAAATGTGAGCGGTCCTAAAATTCGGAATAGCAATAGTTATCAATTGGTAGCCCAGGCGGAAACTTTAAAAGTCATTGCTAATTATTATGGAATTGGCAGGGATAATTTAGAAGATCTAAATCATAAAATAAAACAAATGAAACAGGAAAATGATATTATTATTTTTTCCGGTGGTGTATCCATGGGAGATTTTGATCTTGTCCCGAAAATTCTAAAAAGCAGCGGCTTTAAACTCCTTTTCGAAAAAATAAAAATAAAACCGGGGAAACCTGTTGTATTTGGCGTTAGCCGCGAAACTGAGGACAGCAGTGACTCTGGGAAAAAATATTGTTTTGGTTTGCCCGGTAATCCTGTTTCGACCTTCGCCTCTTTCGAGCTCCTTGTAAAACCTTTTATATATCTATTAATGGGTCACAAATATGAGCCCAAAAAGATAAGATTACCGCTTCTAGAAACAATAAAAAGGAAGGAATCAAAAAGGAAGACTTTTATTCCAATAACAATAACAGATGCTGGTATAAAAAGAGTTGAATCTCATGGTTCTGCTCATATAAGTTCTCTGCCATTAGCGGATGGTTTAATTTCTATCCCTATTGGAATGGAGGAAATAAGGGAAGGTACAAAAGTAGATGTTAGACAGATTTAACAGGAAAATTAACTACCTCCGGATTTCTTTTACAGACAGGTGTAATTTGTGCTGTAAATATTGTATGCCCGTAGAGGGTATAAAACTGTTCCCTCATAATGAAATACTTAGCATAGAGGAAATAGTGGAAGTCGTTAAAGAGGCAATAGTGTTAGGTATTACAAAGATCAGATTAACAGGCGGCGAACCTCTCGTAAGGAAGGGTATTGTAGATTTAGTAGAACAATTAGATAGTATTAAAGAAATTGACGACCTTGCAATTACAACCAATGGTACCTTACTGGAACAATACGCGGAGGCGCTTGCTGAGGCTGGGCTGGACCGTGTAAATATAAGTCTGGATACCCTTAATCCGGAGAAGTTTAAGGAAATAACAAGAGGAGGAAATATTCAGGATACCTTTAAGGGTATAAAAGCTGCACAAAAAGTGAACTTAAATCCAATTAAGATAAATTGCGTTATAGAGAAATCTTCTAATGAAGCAGATGCAAAGGAAGTAAAAGAATTTTGCATTAAAAACAATCTTCAGGTTCGTTTTATAAGAAAAATGGATCTTTCACAGGGAGATTATTGGAAAATAGATGGTGGTACAGGTGGTTATTGTGGAAGATGTAATAGATTAAGATTAACAAGTAATGGTTACATTAAACCATGCTTATTTAATAATATTTCTTTTAATATTCGAGAATTGGGAATCAGAAGAGCGTTGATGGATGCTATATACTATAAACCATCCAGAGGACAAAAAAATGAGGTAAATGAATTTTATAATATTGGCGGCTAATAAAAATTTTTAATGCAAAACTGCTGACGTTAGGAGGATGTAAAATGGAAAATGGTATATTGTCCCACGTAACTGAAAATGGCAAAGCGCAGATGGTAGATGTTAGTAAGAAAATACCACAGCTTAGAATTGCAAAAGCTTCGGGTTTTATTTCTTTAAAGGAGTCTACAATTGCATTAATTAGAGAGAATCAGATTAAAAAAGGCGATGTGTTATCTGTTGCAGAGATTGCCGGAATTCAGGCAGGGAAGCAGACACCCTTCCTTATACCCCTGTGCCATCCTTTGCAAATAACAAAGGCGGATGTGTCTGCCATAGTTAAAGAAAATGGAATAAAAATAGAATCAGTGGTTTCATGTATTGGACAAACTGGTGTGGAAATGGAGGCTTTAACGGCTGCCAGTGTTGCGCTTCTAACAGTCTACGATATGTGTAAGGCCGTGGATAAAGAAATGGAGATTAGTAATATTAAATTAATAGAAAAAACAAAAACTAATATATAAAGGAAATACTGTGACTTATGAACATGAAAAAAAAGGAATTAAAGTAGTTTCACTAAATATTTCCAAAGAAAAAGGGACAATAAAAACGCCTGTTAATGAATTTAATATAAATGAAAGAGGTGTTAGCGGAGATGCTCATGCAGGACACTGGCATAGACAGGTTAGCTTGCTTGCCAAAGAGAGTATAGTTAAAATTGGAACAAAACATAATAGAGTATTTAAAGATGGGGAATTTGCAGAAAACATTACAACGGAGGGTATAGAATTAATTAATGTATCTTTATTGGATAGATTTAAAATAGGAGATATTCTGTTAGAAGTAACTCAAAAAGGTAAAAAATGTCATTCCGGATGTGAAATATTTAAAGAAGTTGGTGATTGTATAATGCCTAAAGAGGGAATATTTTGCAGAGTCCTTAATACCGGAGAAGTTAAGAAAGGAGACTCAATTGAGTACCGGAAGAAAATCCTGAGGATAAAAATTATAACTCTAAGTGATCGGGCTTCCGCAGGTGTTTATGAAGATAAAAGCGGTCCAATAATAATGCAATCAGTTGCAGATTTTTTTAACAAAACCTCCTGGCACACTTCTATCGAAACAAATATTTTGCCGGACAATCCGGAGAAGCTTAAAGACGAAATTGTAAATTCCGTAGATAAAAAAACAGATATAATAATTACTACTGGCGGTACAGGGATTGGGCCATATGATATTACTCCGGATGGCGTCGAACCCTTGTGTGATAAATTAATTCCTGGAATCATGGAACACATCCGCTTAAAATATGGAAAAGATAAACCAAATGCACTATTAAGCAGAAGTATTGCCGGGGTTAAAAAGAACTCTCTAATTTATACATTACCGGGAAATCCCCGGGCAGTACGAGAATATATGAAAGAAATACTTCCAACATTGGAACATTCACTGCTAATGCTCTGTGGTATTGGGCATTAGTGTGGAATTTACCAGGGATAGTGATCTTTAGAAATGAATATACGAAAAAATATAAAAAAATTTTTCTGGGATTTCTCCGGCGCATTTGGAGACATTGGTGTTTTATTTCCTATTTCTATTATATTAATAGAAAAGAACGGTTTTAATCCTACTGCGATATTCCTGTTTGCAGGGCTGTTTTACCTATTCTCTGCAAAATATTTTAAGATTACTATGCCTGTACAACCGCTCAAGGCAATGGCTGCTATTGCTATAGCAACAAGTTCGAATATTATGGTAATAAATGCTGCTGGAATAATCCTGGGTATTATATTAATTATAATATCCGTTACAGGTTTTAGTTTACTAATTAGTAAGATTTTTCCTCTTGCTGTTATTCGCGGTATCCAGCTGGGGTTGGGATTAATACTTATTAAAACTTCTCTAAAATTGATAAATACAAATTTTACAATCGCAGTTATTGCGGCAATAATATTGATTATTAGTCTGCTGTTCTTAAAAAAGATTCCACCATTAATACCTTTACTCATATTTGCTGTTATTATTTCTTTTGAGAATATCGAATTATCAACATTTGGATTTTTACCTTTCGAATTTAATATTCCTGGTATAGATAGTTTTTTCTCCGGTTTCATTATGCTGGTAATTCCCCAGATCGCGCTTACTTTTGGAAATGCTATAGTCGCTACAGAAGCAACAGCAAAAATGTTGTATAAGAAAAGAGCCCGGAAAATAAATTTAAATAATCTCCCTTTTAGCATGGGTATCGCAAATATTATAGCCGGTTTTTTTGGAGGAGTTCCCATGTGTCATGGCAGCGGCGGATTAACTGCACATTCTAAATTCGGAGCAACATCAGAAAAGTCAGGATATATTATAGGAATTGTTTTAATCGTATTAGCCCTTTTATTTGGACATTCCTTATTGTCAATAATATCAGCTGTTCCTTATGCGATTTTCGGGATTTTATTACTGTATGTCGGGATACAGCATTCCTTATTTGCAAATGATATGCTGACTAATAAATTATATTTTTCAATTACATTAATAACTGCAATAGTAGGATTTATAGCAAATAATCTTACATTAGGATTTATTTTTGGTATTTGCAGTTTTTATTCTATTAAATCAGTAGTAAAGATATTTAAATTAAAAAATATTAAAATTTAAGCTTTTTTAATTATTACCTCCCCCAATTAATTAATAATTTTAGTCAGAAATGATAAATCGCAAATTCCTGTAAAAATGTACTTGATAAAAATATATAAAAATACAATAATTGCTTTATATAATGTGCTCCGAGCTTATTTACCTTCAAATTATTTATTATGGTCAATAAGCCTTTGGATATTAAATTATTACAAAAATAAAAACAAAAACAAAAACATTGTTGTATAAAAGCATCGCTGTTTAAAAACCTAAAAATATTTTATGCGCCAGTTGTTATTTATTTTTTAAATTGTAATAAACTAATAACCAACAGGGTAACGGTGGAAACGCTTTTACCTGCCGTATTCGCAAAGGAGATTCTGAATCACATATTCAGGATCCCCTTTTTTTATATCTAAACAGGAGGGATTTATGCCAGAACTTTTACAAGAGAAAAATGTATTTCTCCGTATGCAGGATGAAATTAAGGAAGCCTTAAGAAAACCTGTAGAAGAGAGAAACTGGGTCATGGTAATTGACTTTAGAAAGTGTACAGGATGTCATTCCTGTACAATAGCATGTGTAGCAGAGAATAAACTACCGCCAGGTGTTGTTTACCGCCCTGTTATAGAACAGGAAAAGGGTAAATATCCAAATGTACGATTTAATTTTATTCCCAGACCCTGTATGCAGTGCAGGAATGCACCCTGCGTTTCTGTCTGTCCTGTAAATGCAACATGGACTAGACCGGATGGAATAACAGAAATTGATTATGAAAAATGCATTGGGTGCAGGTATTGTATTACTGCATGTCCATACAGTGCAAGAACTTTTGATCTTGGCCATACATATACCGAGGATACACCGGAACAAATGGAGTATGAAACTTTGAATAATTTTGAATACAATAAAGAATGGCCGCGTAAGAATAACCGTTCACCTGTTGGAAATGTTCGTAAATGTCATTTCTGTTTACATAGATTGGAACAAGGCCTTTTACCAACTTGTGTTACTACTTGTATTGGTCTTGCCAATTATTTTGGTGATTCTAATAATCCCTATAGTTTGGTAGCAGAGTTGATGTACCAACCGAATGCCATCCAATTAAAGGCAGAAAAGGGTACAGACCCACGAGTTTATTACTTATTATAAAAAGGAGGATCAAGTGAATAGTGTTATTAAAAAGATTATTTTAATTACCGGGATTGCTTTATTTTTATTAGGCTGCATCGGTATTTATCAGAGAATAGTTTTAGAGCATGAAGTTGCTAATTACGGAAGTTATATTCCATGGGGATTATGGGTTGCTGCATATACTTTTTTTATGGGGATATCAGCAGGTTCGTTTATTTTTTCAAGTCTTATTTATATTTTCCGTATCGAAAAATTTAAAAAAATAGGCAAATTAATTTTACTTAATGCACTTGTCACATTAATCGCTGCATTAATCGCTATCTGGATAGACCTGGGCAGGCCCGAACGCTTTCTCAATTTATATTTCAATACTAATTTTGGCTCGATTATGGGCATTATGGCCTGGTTATATTTAATATATTTTTTCCTATTAGTTATAAAACTCTGGTTTGCATTGCATGCAGATTTAGTAACAAATAGAAATGAAAAAGGTCTAAAAGGAGTAATTTGCCGATTACTTTCTTTCGGACGGAAAGAGATACCGGAATCAGTAATAGAAAAAGATAATAATAAATTAAAGGTATTAAGTATTATTGGCGTTGTAATCTCTATTTCATTTAGCGCCGGAGTCGGGGCTCTTTTTGGAGTTGTCGGAGCACGATCTTATTGGAATTCAGGTTTATTACCTATTCTTTTCCTTGCTGGAGGACTGTTAAGCAGCGTTGCTATTATTGCAGTATTAACTTCTGTATATGGTCCGAATCAAAATACAGAAGAACATAAGAACCTTATTACTCTTTTAGGAAAGATAATTTTAGGATTACTTATATTTGATGTTATTATTGAATTTGCAGAAATATTTATAGGATTATGGAACGTCGTACCTTCCAGTGGTCTTGCAATTAAAATGGTATTATTTGGTGATTACTGGTGGGCTTTCTGGGTCTTACATGTTGGACTTGGTATTATTGTTCCTTTAATTCTTCTTATCTTTAAAGGTAAATCCAAACCCGCTGTCGGTATTGCAGGATTATTAATTGCAGTCACTTTTATTACCGTACGCTTAAATATTATTATCCCCGGTCTGGCTATCGAAGAGATTCAAGGCTTAGTAACAGCATTTTCCGGGCCCGGACTAACATTACATTATGTTCCAAGCTTAATGGAATGGCTCGTATTTGCCTGGATAGTTTCTATAGCTTTACTCCTATTTCAAATCGGAAAAAATTTATTACCCATAACTCAAAAAGAGGAGGTGAAATAAAATGGTGGAAAAAGATAATAAAATAAATATAGATAAACGTTGTCCTATAACAAGACGTGATTTCTTAAAATCGACTGCCTTCGTAGGGGGTTTTGCAGCACTTTCTGGTTTTATCCCAAAAGCCTTTGGGCAAATAATTCAGGGAGAAAATACAGCAGCATATCCACTTAATGATGTTAGCAGTATTATTTACAGTGTTTGTCTAAATTGCCATACTGCCTGTCCTATCAAAGCAAAAATTCAGGATGGAATTGTTGTAAAAGTAGATGGTAATCCATACAGTCCTATGAATTTATTGCCGCATCTCCCGGAAAGCACTCCAATAGATGATGCTGCAAAAGTAGATGCAAAACTTTGTGTTAAAGGCCAATCCAGTGTTCAGATACTCTACGATCCATATAGAATCCGAAAAGTTTTAAAAAGAGCGGGACCACGCGGAAGCGGTAAATGGGAAACAATTGATTTTAATACTGCTATAGATGAGATAGTAAACGGTGGGGATCTTTTTGGTGAAGGTAATGTTGAAGGATTAAAAGATATTCATAAATTACGCGATTCTTCATTATCTAATATACTTGCAGCCGACACAGCTTCTGTTTTAAGCGGTGATTTATCAATAGATGATTTTAAAACAAAGAATAATGAATATTTAGATCTTTTAATAGATCCGGATCACCCTGATTTTGGACCCGTTAATAACCAATTCATATTTCTTGGAGGCAGGCTGGAACACGGTAGAAAAGAATTAAGTAAAAGATTTTTATATAGTAGTTTTGGTTCTACAAATTTTTATCTGCATACAACTATCTGTGAGCAGAGCCATCATATTGCCTATCTGGAAATGTCAGGTAAAACACACATGAAACCGGATTTCACGGAAGCTGAGTTTGTTGTATTTTTTGGCACAGGAGCTTTCGAAGCAAATTTTGGCCCAACTGCAATTGCAGAAATGGTTACAGATTCTATAGTACGCCGAAATTTTAAGTTTGCAGTTGTAGATCCAAGACTTAGTAAGACAGCAGGTAAAGCATGGAAATGGCTGCCTATTAAACCAGGAACAGATGGGGCCCTGGCAATGGGAATGATCCGCTGGATAATCGAAAATGAAAAATATGATAAATCCTATCTGGAAACACCTAGTAATACTGCAGCTAAAGCAAAAGGAGAAATCACATCATCAAATGCAACACATCTTGTACGGTTGGACAATAATCTTCTTTTAACTTCGGAAGATGCCGGATTGGGAGGTTCTGATAATGTAGTTAAAACAGAAACAGGATTTGCTTTAAGTTCCGAAACAGAAACCGGAATTTTAGAGGGAGAATACACAATAAACGGTATAAGTGTAAAACCTGCATTTCAATTACTTAAAGAAAGAGTAATGGAAAAATCAATAAAAGAATATGCGGACATAAGCGGCTTACGGGAAGAAGATATTATTCTTCTGGCACGGGAATTTACAAGCCATGGGAAAAAAGCTTCTGCGGAATTATACAGAGGGCCTGTACAACATACAAACGGATACTATAATGCACAGGCAATTATAATTCTAAATGTTTTAGTTGGTAATGTTAATCATAAAGGAGGCCTTACAACCGGTGGCAGCCATTGGCATGAAGATGGTTCAAAATCCGGCCAACCATTTCCAAAAGGAGTTATAACGTCAGCTCCAGGCGGCTTAAAGAATTTCGGGCTTCATCTTAATAGAGAAAAAGAGACTTATGAAAAAAGCACAATTTTTAACGGATATCCAGCCAAACGGCCATGGTATCCTCTAACAAGTGAATTATATCAGAATGTCATACCTAGTGCTGCAGATGCTTATCCATATCCTGTTAAAGCTCTATTTATTGTTAAGGGAACTCCGGTTTTTGCATCACCGGCAGGACATAAGCAGATAGAAATGCTTCGTGATACAAAAAAAATACCTCTTCTTATTGGATGTGATATTGTTATTGGTGAAACATCCATGTATTCGGATTACCTTTTTCCAGACCTGACATATATGGAGAGATGGGCCACACCTCATACTACCCCTGCTATATTAACAACAGTAAGCAAAGTGCGGCAGCCAACAGCTGCTCCTCTAACAGAAATTGTAGAAGTAGATGGAGAAGAAATGCCTATAAGCCTGGAAGCATTTATGATAGCTGTTTCTAAAAGATTAAATCTTTCCGGATTTGGTGAAAACGGCCTTGGCCAGGGATTTAATTTTGACAGGCCGGAAGATTACTATCTTGCGATGATTGCTAATTTGGCATATGGAGATAAAAATGGCGCAGATATGCTGCCGGCAGCAGATGCACATGAAATGTCAGTATTTAAAGATGCCAGAGCACATCTGCCCGATTCCGTATATAATGAAACAAAATGGAAAAGAGCTGTTCCTGTCAATCTATGGCCTAGTGTTGTGTATATGCTTAATAGAGGCGGGCGTTTTAATGATGCAAATACGGCATATAATGGAGACTGGATAAAGAAACAATGGACTAGCTCATGGAAAATTTATGTAGAAAAAATGGTTAAAACTACTAACAGCATGACCGGAAATCCATTTGATCCCCTCCCTCGTGTAGATCCTATAACAGACAGTAAAGGTAAAGAGATTAATGATTCAGACTATGAACTCACTCTTATTACTTATAAAGAAGCAGTAGGAGGTCAGAGTAGAACTCATGCAGCTTCCTGGATAGGAACTGCAGTACTTCCGGAAAACTTCATATTGATGAATACTATTGATGCAGAGAAATTAGGTTTACAAACAGGTGATGAAGCATTACTAGTATCAAAATCTCTTCCGGATGGAAAGTTTGAGCTCGGTGACGGACGTACATATACAGTTTCCGGTAAAGTAAGAGTAAGAGAAGGCATACGGCCGGGTGTTGTTGCTGTTTCATGGAGCTATGGACACTGGGCATATGGTTCAAATGATGTTGAAGTCGATGGAGCTGAAATAAAAGGTGATCCGAGAAGAGCAACGGGGATCGTACCTAATCCGCTTATGCGTATAGATCCTGTGCTTGGGGATGTTTGTTTAACAGATCCGATCGGCGGTAGTTCAAGTTTTTTTGACACTAAAGTTAATGTAACAAAAATATAATGAAGTATCCCGGAGCATAGCTCCGGGGGTTCTTCGTTCTGAAAAGCTGCAAGGCTTTGCGTGTGGTCAGGCACTATTTCATAGCCTCCGTACCCGCAATAGAACTGCGAGGTATTTAGGCTGGTTCTAAATTGATTTTAAAAGGCCCGGACAGGAATAAAACATAATTTTGTTCCTTTACCCAGGCTTTTTTTTATTATATAGTCACTTGTGTTTTAAATAATTTTAAAACATATTCGCTTTCCTTAACGATTCAAAAACAAGGAATTACAAAAAAGAGATTAAGAGTATATATGATAGAACTAAATATTTTAGATAAACTGCCGGTTTTCGGTATATGTGGATACAGTAATTCCGGAAAAACTACATTAATTTTACAAGCTGTTAAACACTTAATAGCGCAAGGGCTAAAAGTCGCAGTTGTAAAACATGATGTTCATGGCTTAAATATAGATTGGCCGGGGAAGGATACTTATCGCCATTTTGAGAATGGTGCAGATATTTATGTTCAGGGTCCAAATCAGGAGTTTTTACGAAACCATTTAGATTCGGATAGAGATTTTATTACCAGCCTTATTCAATTATCAAATCGTTATGATGTTGTTTTAACAGAAGGCCATAAAAGAACTCCATTTGCAAAAGTGTGGTTATATAATGATAAAAACGAACCGCCTCCTGAATATGTAATAAATGTACAGGCAAAATTGCCAAAGGACAATAATCGTTTTAATGTTTTAAAAGACATACTGGATAAATGGATACCAGTTCAAGCCTCCAAAGTACCGATCTATGGATGTATACTACCAGCATCAGAACCAAATTCGAATAAACATGATCGGAGCTATGCTAAAAATGACAATGGTCTTAAAAAATTTGTAACAAAAATTATTGCCGTTGGAAATAAAAAACCATTAAAGTTACAAGAAAATACTTTTTTTATTCCAAAACTCCAATCAATAATGAGTCCGCAATCTGAAATATTAACTGCTCTGCGCTGGGCACCTAATACCTCATGGATCTTTTTATCGGAAGATTTGCTTAATATAAATGAAAAAGTTTTTTCATGGTTACTTAATAGCTGTAAACCAGGTGTGTGGGCTTGTTTGCCGCAATTACCCAATTCTTTCCAGGAAACAAACACATTTCTTGCATATTTTAATTACCGTGCACATCATCTGCTTGAAACTTCAGCTTATCAAAAAGATTCTAACTTAAACAATCTAATTAAATCACCCAAAATATTATCGCCGCCTATTCCTAAAGAGTTTATTTAGTTATTAGAGATATGAAACTTTACAATTAGAAAATAATTAATTATAATTTAAATAAATATACAGGATGAAATGAATGATTCGAAATTAATATATAAAATTGCGATAATCGGAGGCGGCCCTGCCGGAAGTTTTTCTGCGCTTTTTCTAAACAAGTTTGCAAAAAAAAAGAATAAGAATATCTCTATAGATATTTATGATTATAAGCATTTTATAAATAAAGGAAAACGAAGCTGTAACATGTGCGCTGGTATCATCTCACACTCGTTAATTAAGAAATTAGAAGATGAGAATATTTTTTTACCAACAAATGTTATTAAAAATGTCATATCCGGATATCAATTACATAGTAAGCACAATACTGTGTATTTTGAAAAAGATAAAAAGAAACGAATATATTCCGTATTTAGAGGACAGGGACCGGTAAAATTTAATAAGAAAAGTTGTAGTTTCGATCAATATTTACTGGATAAAATAAATAAGAAAAATGTTTCGATAGTAAATGAAAAAGTAAAAAGTATCAATTTTTCTAATCCTTCTTCAATTCAAATCTCTACAGAAAACAATATTACCAAAAATTATGATTTTATAATTGGAGCTTTTGGTGTAAATACAAAAATAAAAGATATAACTAATTTTGGATACAGAGCGCCTAAAACCATTAAATTTTTACAATTTGAGATTAGTTTACCTTTAGATTTTTTAAACCAAACATATAAAAATCGAGTACAAATGTTTCCAGTATATAAAAAGAGCATCTGGTTCTTAACGTTAGCTCCTAAACAAAATTTTGTAACAGTAACAGTATTTGGCGGAAACATTAAACTGGAAGATACCAAATATATTATTTCTAAGGATAGAAATATCAGTCATTATTTACCCAAGAAATATTTGAAAATCAGGTGTTATTGCACACCGCAGCTCCCCATAACAATTGCGAAAAAACCATATCACAATAGATTTTTAGTTGTAGGAGATGCTTGTGTTAGTAGATATTTGAAAAATGGAATCGAATCAGCATATCAAACTGCTTTTTTCGCTGCCGACACAATAATTAATTATGGAATGACTAAAAAAATATTAAAAAAATACTATTTTAAAAGATGTAAAAGCTTATATAAATTCGATAATATTTGTGGAAAAATATTATATTCAATGAAACGCGTCCTTTATTCAAATACATTTTATACAGAAGCTCATATGATTACTCTAAAAAAAGAGCAAATTGTAAAGAAAACACATGAATTATCGGATGTTTTTTGGGACATTTTTACCGGAGATAGAAAATATAGGAAGATCTTAAGAAACTCTATTCATCCGGCTCTTATAATGTCAGTTTTAAAAGAATTCTTTGCAATAATCTTAAAATATTTATTTCAGGGAAAAGCAGCTCTTAGATTACCATTAAAGAAATTATATAAACTCTTAAATAATTGTACTGTTGCAATTATAGGCGGGGGACCCGGCGGATCTGCATGTGCAATTAAATTAGCACAATTAGCAGAAGAAAATAATTTAAAGTTAAATATTATTTTATTTGAACGAAAAGATTTTGAAAGACACCATAATCAATGTGTCGGAATCTTATCACCGCCGTTAACTTCAATTTTAAAAAACGAATTAGGCATTGTATTACCAAAGAAAATGATAAAAAGTAGAATTCCAGGTTATGAGTTAAATACAGAAAAAGAAAGGATATTTTTAAAAAATTATCGCGAACTAGAATCGGAAACTTTTTCTGTTAGAAGATCAGAATTTGATAATTTCTTATTAAAAAAAGCAAAAGAAAATAATGTTAAAATAATAAACAGCCGAGTTACAGATCTGGAGTTTTATCATGATACTTATTATAATGAAGTTAGAGTATTTTCCGAATCAAATTATACAATTGCAGATGCCGTAGTCTGTGCATTCGGACTCGATGAAGAACTGCTTGAAAGACTTCATATAGCTACTAAAAAAAGATTTAGGAAACCTAAAAGGATAATGAAAACTTTTGTTACAAGATTTGATCATCCGGCTAAATTATTACAAGAAAAATATGATAAAAGAATATATGCATTTTTATTATCATCTATAAAAAATGCCGAATTTGGTGCAATCACTATGAAGGATAATCATATTGTTGTGAATATTGCAGGTGAAAAAATTACATCTGTCATTTTACAGGATTTTATTTCCTTAAAAAAAGTTATGAATATTCTGCCTGAAAATATTTATAATAGAATTAATTATTTTTCCGGAAAATTTCCAACATCTCCATCAAAAAAACCTTATGGTGACAGATATGTTGCAGTTGGAGATGCAACCGGGTGGTTAAGGCCTTTAAAAGGCAAAGGCATTAATCTTGCAGTTATTACAGGGATAAATGCTGCAAAGGTTATGATAAATAATGGAATATCAAAAAAGGATTTTTATAAGTACTTTGAAATGTGTAAACATTTTAAACAGGATTATAAATATGGAAAAATAGTTAGAATGTTTTTGAAAATATTTGTCAAATTAGGAATTATAAATATAATTATTAAAATGGCAAAAAATAATCAAAAAATATACAATCTCCTTTATGATTCTGTTTCTGCAGAAAGTTCATATAAAAACATAATTTTAAATTTCTTTAAACGATATCCTAAAAATTAAGGAGTCCGGCCGCATGTATGTGATCGGACAAGATATTTTTTATATGTTTTACTTTAAACTTATTTTTCTTTTTAGCTTTAATGTTGTTAATAGATAGGCACCAGCTATAAAAATTGCTCCTCCAACCAGATTCCCTGATGTTACCCAAAGCATATTATTTAAATAACCAGACCAGGATAATTCGATGATTTCCGGATTTCCTAAAATCCCTACTGCGAGTAAAGTCATGTTAGCAATACTATGCTCAAAACCTGCACCTATAAATGCAAACAGGCACCAAAATATTAATAATATCTTTGCAGCTTCGGACTTTGCTCTTCCGGAAGTCCATAAAGCCAAACAAACAAGCATATTGCAAAGAATTGCCCGGATAAATAATTCAACAAAAGGGCTATGCATTTTTATTTCTGTTACTTTGGCAAATAATTCCATAGCATGATCAATTGAACCTCCATAAACTGCTAAAAAGGCTATAATTAATGATCCAACCAGATTTCCTACCCACGAAAAGACAAGCACCTTTATAAATCCGGAAAGTTTTACTTTGTTTTTGAATAATCCAATAGTCATATACATAGTATTACCTGTAAAAAGTTCCGAACCTGCGAATACTACCAGAGTAAGAGCAATACCAAAAGAAAGTCCCATAATTAATTTTACTGCCGGGCTGTCCTGACTTGCGAAAGGTGCTCCAACTGCAAAAATTAAAATAATACCAAATCCAATAAAAATACCAGCTAAAATTGCAGCGACAAAATAACCAATCCAATTTGAAGACAAAAAATCTATTTTCTTTTTGCCTATTTCTGCCGCTGCTAAAACACTATCCGAATACATAACAAACTCCTCTGTTTAAAAAATTGCTTTGTTTATAATTGGTTAATTCGCAATAAGCATGCCAGAAAATAAAAATATGATAATTTTATTGATATTTCCAGACTTGATAAGAAATTAAGCAGGTTTAATCAAAAGGATAGAATATAATATCTAATATCAATCCTACCTAAATGTAATAATTAACAATACAGCATACAAATATGTATGATTAATTATATGTTTTTTTAGAAATGTTTTTTTAAACAAAAAATTATTTAAAGATCAAGTTAAATAAAGAGTTAATTTTAGAAAAACAAAAATATTCTTTGTGATTCTTCTTTCATGTTCCCGAAATATTTCACATAAACGACTTTTGGCATAATAATTGCACATTTGTTTTAATAAGCTGCAATTGTGTAATCTTAATATTTAAATCGAAAACTGTGGAGTAAATATATGAAAATGGTAAAACTATAAATAATATTATTGACAATTAATTAAAAGGGAAGAAGAAATGAAATGAAAAATATTTATTCATCAGAACCTGCAAAAATAACAGATATTAAAAAGCATACCGATATCGATTGGTCCTTTAAACTGGATTCTAAATTCCATGCACTACCCGGACAATTTGTCATAGTTTCTATTCCGGGTTTTGGTGAGGCTCCTATCTCAATTAGCGGGATTCATAATAAATCTTTTGAATTAACAATTAGAAATGTAGGGAAAGTTACTTCAGGAATTTTTAAATTAAAAAATCATGATTCCTTATTTATTCGAGGACCATATGGCAACGGATTTCCATTTGAAAAATTTACTGGTAAACATTTATTGGTGATTTCCGGAGGTTCAGGAATGGCAGCTGTTAAGTCTTTGATTGAATTCTTTATGGAAAACAGTAAAGAATTAAAAAAATTAACTATTTTATGCGGTTTCAAATCTTCAAAGCATGTTTTATTCCAAAAAGAGTTAAAAATGTGGAAGAAAAACTGCAACCTATTAACAACAGTTGATACACATGATCATGAAAATGAGAATGAAATATGGGAAGGCGGAATTGGATTTGTTGTAGACCATATAAAAGGTGTAAAGCATATTGATGACACTACTAATGTTGTAATGGTCGGACCGCCTTTAATGATGAAAAATACTGTTAAAGAGCTTTTGAGAAATAATATAAAGGAAGAAAATATATGGCTTTCTTTTGAAAGACATATGAAATGCGGAATGGGCAAATGCGGGCATTGCAGAATCAGAGATACGTATGTATGTATAGATGGTCCTGTTTATAATTATATCGAAGCGAAAGAGCTTATTGATTAACCTACATTAATATCAGGAGTAAAAATCATGTCAATAAATACAAAAAAAATAATTAAGAATGCCTTTCGGATATCAAAGGTCCGGGGACAGACTGCAGTAAGAATCAGGGTCCCCGGAGGCCATTTGGATTCAAAACATCTAATCATGTTAAAAACCCTTGCTGATGAATTTGGAAACGGAACTTTGCATATTACTACGAGACAGGGTTTTGAAATACCAGGAATCAATATGTCTGATATTAGTATAGTAAAAGAGCACTTAAAGCTATTAATTTCTGAAATAGAAAATGAATGTGATATTGTTTTAGAGGAACCTGAAAACGGATACCCCTCTGCCGGTACAAGAAATGTATCTGCCTGTATAGGTAATCGGGTTTGTAAATTCGCCAACATAGATTCTACATTATTAGCTCAAAAAATAGAGAAGATAATTTATCCTAACGATTACCATCTAAAGATAGCAATAACTGGTTGTCCTAACGACTGTATAAAAGCTCATATGCAGGATATAGGAATAATCGGAAATGTTATTCCTGAGTATAATAAGGAAAAATGCATAGCCTGCGAATCCTGCCTGGATAATTGCAGAAAAAAGATTACAAATGCATTAAGTATAGAAAATTATCAAATTTATAGAGACGATGAATATTGTCTTAAGTGCGGTGAATGTATTTTAAAATGTCCGACCGGAGCTTTTTATCGGGGTAAAAAACTTTATCGTATTATAATCGGAGGAAGAACGGGTAAAAGAAATCCTAGGATTGCCAATACTTTTATAAAAAACGCAAGTGAAAAAGTCGTTCTGGAAATTTGTAGAAATATTTATAAATATATTGATAGACATATAAATAGAAAACTTCCCAAAGAGCATGTGGGATATATCATCGATAGAACAGGTTATGATACTTTTGCAAAAGAAATATTAGAAAATTTGATCCTTAATAAAGAAGTACAAATACGAAATGTTAATAATCCAGGTTATTTTTATGAAAGAAGATATTAATATCAATAACCCATCTTCGCATAAAGAAATCCATACTTATACGAAGATGTTTATATACACAATTTTGTGAACTAATAAATTTATTCTGCGTTTTCTATCTGTTCCGGCTTATATGTAGCAATGCCATAAAGATAAAATATAATTCCCACAGCTATCAATAATCCGGAACCAGCTGTAAAAATGACAAAAGATATTGGTGAAATCCATAATATACTAATAGTTGCTATAACAAGTCCGACAATAATCATCAATCCGGCTTTAAATAAAAGTTTCTCCAGTTTGATCTCTTTCATAATTCTTCACTCCCTTGCCAAAATTCTTGATTATCCAGGTCTTCTATTTCATGTAATAAACTATGACAGTCGCTGCATGAGATGTTATTGTTCTTTAGATCCTCCATTACGGACGGATGAACGACATTTTCTACAAATGAACGTGAACCATCATGACAATGCAAACATTCACGATTATTGTATGGCCTGGACATTTCAATTTCATCGGGAATTAATCCAAATATGTATTTGAATAAATGACCCATTCCTGCTATTTTTGCCTCTATATCTCCGAACATTGTATATGTTTTATGGCATGTGTAACAGGCCTTCTCTCTGGGAACAAGATTGTTCTGATAATGAACAGCCGGAATATAATTACTATCATCTATCATCAGACTTTTTACCCAGGGTTCCATAACATGACATGCATTACAAAACGCCGTTGTTTTTGAATTCTCGAAGTGAATGTTTATTCCAATAAGAAATACTAATGCAGGGAAAATAAAAAAAGCCGAAAAAGCGATTATTTTACCACCTAGAGTCGCTAAAAGCTTGGGTTTAAATATTATTATTATAATAAGAGTTATTGCAATTAAAACAACAGGTAACAAGAATAACATAAAAAACTCCTTTTCTTTTTTTACACTTTACCTTTATACGATCTTTACCATGAGATTTTTTGAGTAAATTTATAAAAATAAAGAAACTATAACAAAGGATAGGCTAACTTTAAGGTTAAGTCAAGAGTATTTTTTTAAAAATATTTAAGATACATGAACACTAACACACATCTTATTTTTCGAGAAATATTTACTCAACTATTAACGTACTATTATTGTACCGCGCATTTTCATATGTCTGTCCGAACACCATACTGTGCAATAAAATTGAAATGTTCCTGTTTTATCCGGAGTAAAAACTATTTCTTTAACCTGTCCTGCTTTAATTTCTACGATGCCTGCTTCAAATTCAGGAATAGCAAATCCATGACTTACAACATCTGTATTTCGAATCATAATTCTTGCCTCTTCCCCAACAGGAAACGTCATTTCAGATATTGTCCAATGTGCTTCCCCATCTATAATCATTGTTTCCAGGACGTAATTATAAGAACTGCGCCTGATATTTTCTATTCCAAGAATGCCTAAAACTGTTCCGGCAGTAGCCAATATAACCAATAATACTGCAACTGTTTCTTTTATTTTCATTTTTTCACTCCATAAAACTTTACATTATCCAAGGAAAAGCCATAAAAATATTACTACTAGACTTGTTAAAAATATAAGAATTGGCAGCCATGCGCGTCTTGCGACTTTAATATCCGGATACATCTGTTTAGATATTCTAAATCCATAAGCAATAGAAAACAAATAAAAAATAATAAGTGCCGCACCCTGAAGCCAAGTCATAATTCCTGTTAAAACAGGCGTCCATTGTGCATTCGCCGTACCAAATAAATCCCATCCCCATGCAAATGGATCCGAAGCTACATGTAAAAGGTAGCTCCCATTTGCAAGTATTATACCAATACTAAAAGCTATCCATACTCCAAGCCCAAAAGGTATAAGTGTATATGCAAAACTCGTAAAGACTTTTTTAAGAGCCACTTCCTTACTTCCACTAAAAACTCTGGATAAAAATGAAAACACAAAGAAAATACCCGGAATAATTAATAAATTAAAAACAACATGAAAACTAATATAAGTTAGTAATCCTGGGAGTGTACTGCCTCTTACCATGTCTTTTATAAATCCGAAAGGCCCCTGGAATGTAAGAAAAAATACAATAGAAATTCCAAGCATAATAAAAGCTTTCCATGCTTCGTCCAGGCCCTTTGGTTCTTTTTTTGTGTCTACAAGCAGGTCTGATCCTGGCGGTCTTAGATACAATCCCATATTATCATGAGGACAGGTTTTAAAACATTCCATACACATTCCACAGTAAGTGTTTTTATTAAAATCATAAGGAGTTAACTGCCAGGGACAGCCATATCCTTTTTCATTT